>Ga0302288_1000556_pt1 | contig 29281 bp, 17 predicted proteins | sample III_Fen_N1_1_FD_194549 | JGI IMG/M metagenome (GOLD analysis project Ga0302288, IMG submission 194549) | Peat permafrost microbial communities from Stordalen Mire near Abisko, Sweden - III_Fen_N1_1 | ecosystem: Environmental > Terrestrial > Soil > Wetlands > Permafrost | place: Sweden: Abisko...
CGAAGAAATAAAAAAACGTGTCAAAAGATTTATTTTGATCGAGTTCAATTTAAATTTTTGTCAACGTTTTTTTTAACCTTTCCGATGGATTTTAAAACTTTTCGAAGAATACAAAAAACATGTCAAAACATTCCGACAGGAGAAACCTACTGTCGATGAATGTTCATTTGGTTTAATACCGCAACGCTTTCTCCGTTATGGTATCGACATTATTCTTTCACAAATTGTGATGTATGCACGGAATCTCCGGTTATAATTTTAACGATATATATCCCCACAGGTATAGTTTCGATTTCTATTCTTACCGGGTTTTTGTTTGTAATTACGAGAGGAGCAACAACCACTTTGCCTAATAGATCAAGTATCGAAATTTGTGCGTTTTGAACGCCGGAAACAATAATTGATGAATGTGCCGGGTTTGGATAAACTGAAACAGTATTGTTTTTTTCAACTGCAACATCGGTCAATTCCGATTCGGCCATATTTGACAGTGATAGTGAAAATGGTCCACTATCCGATTTTAAATGTGTCGGATAAATTGTTTTTGCAAATCGAATGCCTACTCTATAATTTACAGAACCAGCTGGTGCATCCATATCGGTATATGATGTTAAGATGCTGCTTCCGATTGAATCGAGTCGGCCGGTTGTTTTATTTTTACGATAGATAGTATAAGATTCAACCTCAGCTCCAACATAAGGTGTCCACCAAAGTTGAGGTTGATTTTGAAGATTAACTCCCGTCATTAAATGCATGGTTGTCTGTGTTGCAGAAGGAAGAGAACGCACAGAATTAGAATCGACAGTAACCATTCTGTATTGGAAAGCTTGTTTTTTTACATTGACATTCGAATCGACAAATAAACCTCTGTCATTTACCGGAACATAACTAATGCTATCCCAAATACCGGCTACATTGCCACCTCTATAGATTATATATCCTTTTATTCCGGCATTAATGGAACGTTCCCAAGCAACAATACAGTTTGTTCCGGTTGTAGAATCGACGGTTACCAATCCGATTTCCTCGACCAATGGACGACGGCGAATTTTAATACCAAACGTTTGAATGTCGTCTGATACCGAATTATTTGTTGCTGTAAACCACAATGTATCTGTTCCGATCCAGGCTTTGTTTGTTTTATTACTAATAATGTTTGCAAAGGTTCCCTCTACCTTAGCAGACGTATTTTTACCCGAAAGAAATTCAAATGTGAAACTGTCGTTGCTTACAATTAAATCTTTCAAATTAATTGTTGTATCTCTATCGATTGTATATAATGGCATTTTAAGATTATTGATAGCTGACACAACAAGCATTCGCGATTGGCTTACGCCCAGATATGCATCCGATTCGTCGACCGATGCTGTAATGGTGCATACTCCAGGAGTATTTATGGTAACTTCATTTTCAACAATTTCTGCTACAACAGGATTGGAACTGATGTATGTTATTGGTAATCCGGAACTGCTTTTAGCAAGAATTTTAAAAGATGATGAACCTACTTTTTTCAATGGAAAAGCGTTGAAACCAACTATTTGTTGAGAATCTTTCTTTACCACTAAACGGATTGAAGCAGTTGCTGGAAAAAACAAAGAATTTCCTTCTTCTGTTGCTGTAATAAGGGTTATACCTTCTTTTATTGTTGTGATTTTCGTTCCTGATACCGATGCTATACTTGGTAATGATGACGAAAGAGTAACACCTAATCCCGAAGTTGTACTAACATTTGCAATAAAGTCTGTTGCACCACGAACGGTATCGGGCAAATTAAGCAAAATAGTTTGTTCGCGTTTCGCGTTTACAATAATCACATTATTTTCATCTTCGGCCAGCGAACTGTATACTCTGTATTGATTTCCATTACTGGGAATCAACATCACTTTATATGCTGAACCTTGCATGATTCCAGTAACAGCTACCGATGTTCCGTTACCATCATAGACACAATACCAACCATCGATTGCTGTTCCATTTCCAATTTGTTTATTTGCCTTATATGTTTTTCCATTTAGAGGCTGAGCAACGCCCGAAGTCCCCATTTTTACGAATAAGGAATAATGGTCGGCTTGAACAGCATTCCACGAAAACACTAAAGAGTCTTTATTTATTTGATTTTGCTGTTGTAATTTAATATTTGCAGATATTGGTTCTGTAATTGCTTTTTCATAAGCTCCGATATCGATGGTGTCGAGCATTACGCGAGCATTGCCGTCTAAGTCGATTTGAGTATCACCTTGATTTGAATATCCATTCCCTTTGTTTATTAAGCTTGCATTATTTTTCAATTGCCAGCTAAACGGATAAGTTGTTTCGCTGGTACGCCCCAGGTAGGTTGATGGATTCTCAAACTGTGCATCCAAAGCTTCGATTGTTGTAAATGGTATAATTTGTTTTCCTGCTCCTAAACCATTGAATCCGCCTACAATAGCCGAGTATGAAATACTATTAAAGACATTGACACCCTGATAGAAGATAGGACTACCGACAATTGAATTTATCATCACTACTCCACCTTTTATTCCAAGATCAGGAGCTAGATTGTCGTTTCCTATTAGATTGTTATGAATAATAGTGGAGTTTTTAATTGTAACCTTATCGCTGCTTCCATAAACAAATACTCCACCACCACGAGCTCCATTTCCAAATAATGTATTATTTGCAATCAAGCAATTATCAATCATTCCTTTATGAATTGTTATACCGCATCCATACAACCCAACACCACCGGAATTCATATTATTTATGATTTTAGTATTTCGAACAGTTCCATCATAAACATCAATACCAGCAGCTTCGCCACCGGCTGTATTACTTGAAACTTCACAATTATTTACCACACTACCATTATCAGCTAAAATAGCAGCTGTGGAATAATAAGAGTAATTTTCGGTAATAAGACTATTGCTTAATGTCGCATTTGAAAGTTTAACAATTGCAGATTTACCATCGGGCATATTGTTCGTGATGATACAATTTGTAATAAGTCCATTCGATAACTGAATATTACCGCTTAAATGTTTGCTAAAGTCGTAAGGCGATGTTAAGGTTAAACCATCCAAACGAGTTCCTTTACCAGAATATAAACCATCGAAAAGATAGGTTTCAAAATATTCATTCATAAAATCGATATATTCTGTTGGCATGGTATTATTGATTACCGTTTGGTTTGCAAATTCCCATGGTTGAATTTTACCATCTCCATTTCTATCGGTTTGAGAACGATTTTCCACACTGGTATCACCAACAGCAAAACCTCCATAAATTTTTGGATTTGTTGATAAATCAAGCCAGTTGCCACTATTATATGTTCTGCCACTCATCCATATATCACCACCTTTTGCAACAGCAGCAACCAAACTATCTTGCGGATAGGCATTTTCCCAATTTTCGCCAGATTGAAAACCTTTACCATTAGGGGTAATAAATTGGATGCTATTAAATTCGTTTGCTCCAATATCTATTCTACCATTTTTAATTCTTTTTTTACCATTAATATCCTTTTCTGGTAGTCCAAAATAACTAACATCTGGCATACCGGCATCTACAGCAGGTGACATTGAGGTTATATTCCAATTTGCCGAAAGCAATTCACTCAGATGAGCATTATCTGCTAATCCCTTAAAAGACGTAGGCTTTATAAAATGAAAATCTGCAATTTTTTTTGCTTTAATATTATTTAAGGTGTCTTTGGTACGGTATGCAATATTATATTGAAATACATTGTCAGCAGGTGTCAGCGAATCATTATCTGCAATTATAGAATTCATTACTGTTCCTTTATAAAACGAGTTTGTCGATTCTGTTTCGTTATTTGCAATAGTTGTTGATAATATGGTTCCCATATAATTAAAAATGCCGGAACGTTCATTATTAAACACATTACAACCGACAACCAGCCCGCTTCCGTTTAAATACACTCCATATTTTTTGTTATTCACTATGGTACACGAAATGATTGTACCTCCTGCGTTACAGATAATACCACCTAAACTTCCCCCATCATTTGAAATAATCAAACTATTTTGTACAATTCCTACTTCGTTAATAGCAATTGCTCCAGCAAATTCATTACAATAATTATTGGTAACTAAACATGAATCGACTTCGGCATCGTTAGTTATAAAAATACCTCCACCCGATCGAACTGCTGTATTATGTTGAAATATACAACAAGTAATTTTTGTGTTTTTTGCGAATATTCCACCACCAAATACAATATACGAATCATAATTCTTTCCATCGGCAGCACCATCTTGCACAATAAAACCATCAATGTGTATATTTGGTGTATTATCAACCATATCGGATATTACATGATATGCATTATTAACGTAAGTTCCATCTTCATCGATATCGCCACTTAAAATAGTTTCGTTGGCAAATTCCCAACCTTCAATTTTTCCATCACCGTTTTTATCGTATTTTGTGCGTTGTGAAAGAGCGGTTTCGTTTCCCCCAAAACCACCGAATAACGAAACATTAGCCCGCATAGTAAAGGTGAAATTACGATGAACTGAAGTATCTGCATTTCCACTCGTATCTTGGGTTGGTTTATAAGTTCCTTCTGCAATCCAAATCTGACCACCTCCAGTATGAGAAGTATTATTTATTGCCGATTGAATATTTTGACCATCAAGAGCATTTGCCCAACTCGAACCATCTTTGTTGCCTGCACCTTGTTGAGTAATGTAAACTGTTGTTTGAGATACTGCATAGAACGACAGTGCAATAATAAAAACTGCTAATAGAATTTTTCGCATTTGTTTAAGATCTTAATTTATTTCGCCAAAAGTAAATAAAAAAGGTCTTAAACAACTTATCTATTGAAGCTTTTCAAGCATTTTGTTAAAAACTTTATTCTTTCACAAATTGTGATGTTTTAACACTATCCTCTGTTAAAATTTTAACTGAATAGATTCCTGGAGTCAAATTTTCGACTGATATTACGATTGAATTTTCGTTCTGAACAAATATTTTGTCAATTACAATTTTACCAAGCACATCTATTATAGAAACTGTTGAATTTTGAGTCGCATTCACAACAATTGATGAATGTGCCGGATTTGGATAAACTGAAACAGTATTGTTTTTTTCAACTGTCACATCGGTCAATTCCGATTCCGCCATATTCGATAACGATAGTGAAAATGGTCCGCTATCCGATTTTAAACGATCGGGATTAATTTGTTTTGCAAAACGAATCCCAACTCTATAATCAACGGAACCAGTTGGAGCTTCAATATCGGTAAATGAAGTTAAACTGCTAGCTCCAATGGAATCGAGTTGACCGGTTTTTTTGTTTTTACGATAGATTACATATTCATCAACTTCAGCACCAACATAAGGTGTCCACCAAAGTTGCGGTTGATTTTGTAAATTAACTCCTGACATCAAATGCATTGTAGTATGTATAGCACTTTTAGCTGAATATACATTATTTGAATCAACAGTTACCATTGCATATTGATATGCTTCTTTTTTTACATTTACAAATGAATCAACAAATAAACTACGATCATTTGCCGATATATATCCAATGCTATCCCATGCATTAGTGGTGGTACGATATAAGATATAGCCTTTTATTCCAGCTTGTTGCGAACGTTCCCAAGCAACAATACATTCTGTTCCTGTTGTTGAATCGACAGTTACCATTCCAATTTCTTCGACTAATGGAATACGACGAATTTTAATACCTAAGGTTTGAATATCACCAGTTACCGAATTATTTTTTGCATTAAACCATAATGTATCTGTTCCAATCCATGCTTTATTCGTTTTATTTAAAACAATACTTGCCATCGAACCTTGAACATTTGCTGTTGCACTTTTACCAGAAATAAAGGTGAATGTAAATGCATTGTTTCCAATAATTAAGTCATTAAGGTTTAAAACAGTATCGCGATTAATTGTATACATTGGCATTTTTAGAGTATTTAATGCAGTAACGACAAATGATTGCGAAGTCGAAGCAGATAAATAAGAATACGAAGAATCGACTTTTGCCGTTATTGTACAAACTCCAGAACCAATAATTGTTACTTCGTTGTCGACAACTTCGGCAACTAACGGATTGCTACTTGTATATAAAACAGAATAACCAGAACTTGCAGTTGCATAGAGTTTGAATGGTGCATTACCAACTTTTTTTGTTGGAATTGATGGGAACGAAATTGACTGAGGAGCTTTTTTAACAAAGATTGAAATTGTTGTATCGATCGATGCAATTCCTGATGATCCTGCTTGAGAGAAAGTTATTTGTGCTTCGCCGGTATTTACAACATATAATTTTTTGCCAATAATTTGAATTACCGAAGGATTCGAAGAAACTACAGAAACAGCTAAACCACTTGTTGAACTTGCATTTAAAAGCACATCAGCTTGACCATATTGCAAAGTATCGATCAAAGGAATTGTTAACTTTTGCATTTTAGGAGAAATTGTAAATGATTGAGAAACTGTAGCAGCTTGATTATAATTTACATTTCCAGATTGTGTTGCCGAAATCGTTACATCGCCTGCTCCAACAATTACGATTTTGCCATTTACAATTTTTGCAACTGCATTATTATTGCTCGAAAGATTTACCGATAATTTCGAATCAGTTGTTACAATTGGTGTAATTGTATCGTTCGAACCATAAACAAAATTTTGAATTGCATTAAATGATATCGTTTGATCGGCTTTTAAAACTGATAATTGTCTTACAACTGGCAACGCAGAATTATATAAACTATTTCCTATTTGAGTAGCTGTAATATTTGCTTTACCTGTTCCAACTATTGTTACTTCAGATCCATTAATAGTAGCAACAGAAGTATTATCACTCCCATAACTTATGGGTAAACCACTCGAAGATGTTGCATCTAAAGTAAATGAAGCATCGCCATAGGTTTTTACATTCGGTTGATCGAAAGTAATTCCTTGACCCGCTTTTGTTACTTTTAAAATTCTACTTATCGAGGTTGGTAAATAGTTTACTGTTCCAATTTGTGTTGCTGTAATTACAGTTGAACCAACTCCTAAAACATGAATTTCGTTATTTACAATTTCGGCAATAGTATTATCGCTACTTGTTAAAATGAATGCCGAATCAGACTCTGATCTAACATTTGGAATAAAATTATTTACACCAAATACAACAGGTAAAATAGAATCCATCACAATTGTTTGTGCTTTCTTTGATACCACAATTGTTTGTATTGCAGTGTCGGAACCTAAGAAATTTAAATTACCAATTTGAAATGCTTTTATCGAACAACTTCCTCCACCTTTAACTGTTGCAATATTGCCAGCAATCGAAATTACAGAACTATTGCTTGATTCGAACGTTACAGCTAAACCTGAACTAGCACTAGCATTTAATGCAAAATTTGCATCGCCAAAGGTTTTATTTACAATGGTTGAAAAACTCATTGTTTGATTCGACTTATTCACCGTTAAAGTAATAGACAGAGGAGTTGCTGATGTGAAATAATTATTTCCTGGTTGAATTACTGTTATAACAGCTGTTCCAGCACCTTTTATAGATAACCAGCCATTCGAAACAGTTGCAACATTATTATCGCTCGAAGTAAATTGTACTGGTAAACCGCTCGAAGCCGTTGCATTGAGAGCTATATCAGCATCACCATAATTAGCTGTTGAATTCATTGCAAAAGCAATAGTTTGCGAAGCTTTTCCAAACACAATCGATTTTGAAACAGAACTAGCAGCGAAATATTGGTTATTTCCATTTTGAATTGCTGTAATTGTAACTGTTCCAGGTTTTAAAATTAAAAGAGAATTTCCACTTGGACGAGCAATAGAACTATCGCTCGAAATTAAATCGACTTTAAGATTCGACGATGCTAATACATCTGGAATATACGATTGTTGTCCATCGATTTCTGAAGGAGCATTGAAGGTTATATCTTGAGGTTGTTTTGCATAAAATTTTACAACATTCTGTCCATCGATTGATGGTGAATAAACTTTATAATTTATTCCGTTAAATGCATTTACAGCAATTCTATACCAAGTACCTGGAGTTAAACCGGTAACTTGAACCGTTTTAGGAATTCCATTCGATACTGCATACCAACTTCCATCAGGACTAGCTCCTTTCGAAAATTGTGTATTTGCTGTAAAATCTTGTCCTTCGTAAATTGAATTTAAGCCATTCGAACCTTCTTTTACCATCATCATATAACCAGAACATGTTGCTGTTGAACTTGAAATTGAAACAACTCCTACTCCATCATTAGTTACAGTTATTGAATTTGGTGATGTTGGCACTGAAATACTTTGCAATTCGTAAGCACCAATATCTATTAAATGTCCTAAAGCCAATCTATTATTTCCAGTAATATCAAAATACAAATTTTTTACAACTGAGTTTGTTAAATCTCCTGAATTTATAAGTGGAGATTCCATTTGTAAAGACCAATCGGCATTTTGAATTTCAGCCAATTGCGATGCATTTGTTGCAACACCACTAAATTTAGTTGGATGAACAAGTTTTAAATCGTTTAATGTATTTATTTTAATATTATTACTATTTCCAGTAAAACCATTAAGAATAGCGTTATTAGTAATAGTTAGATTTGAACCCGTAATAGAATTTGAACCAGCTATTATTGAATTAATAACTGTCGACGAATTTGCTTGACCATTTACATATAAGTCACTATAACTATTATTTGCAACTGTACAGTTTATTAATTTGCTACCTTCACCTCCCATAACAACTCCACCGGCTAAATATGTTCCAGTATTATTTACAATAACACAATTGCTAATCGTTCCAGCATTTGTCATTTGAATTCCACCGCCCGAATTCGACGAACTATTATTGTAAATAAATGAATTTGAAACGGTTCCATCGCCAGTAATATAAATACCAGCCCCTGAAGGAGATCCTATTGTTGAACTAGCAATATTTCCTGTAATTATACATTTATCAATTGTTCCCGATGTGCTTATATATGCTCCACCTCCCATATATGCTGTATTATTTGAAATGATAGAATTTGTTATTTTTCCACCATTAAAAAAATAAAGACCACTACCATTTGTTGTACCATAGTTTCCATCAACTTTGCAATAATCGGCAAATCCACCTCCATTAAAATAAATTCCCGAACCCCAATTAGCTTTATTTTTTGTAATAAGACTTTGCGAAAGAGTTGCATTAGCTTTTAATTGTGCTCCAATAACAGAATGTGTTATAATACAATTTCGTATTTTATCGAACGAATATGAATTTGTTACTAAAACAGCAGCTTGAGATGAAGATGATATTGTTACTCCATCAACAATTGCTGAATCGCTTTGTGCCGAAGATATATTTGTAAACGTAACTATATTTTTACAATTATCGGTGCTATCACCTATTACACCGATATCACCACTAAGAATAGTTTGATTTTGAAATTCCCAATTTTCAATTTTACCATTACCATCAATATCTGATTTAATACGTTGTGACGGGTCAGTTTCATTACCAGCAAAACCACCAATCACAACAGCTTTTCTTGCAATTGTAAATACATTGTTTTGAGGATAACTTAAAGAAAAAGAACCATTTACATTGTATTTAGGATAATATATTCCACTTGCAACTCGAACTTCGCCTAATCCTTGATTAATGGCATATTGTAAAGAATCTCCTGGTAATGCATTTGCCCAACTTGAGCCATTTTTTAAACCAGATCCTGCAACAGTAACATAACGAATGCTTTGATATTCATAAGCTCCAATATCGATTCTTTTTAATGAAATGCGTGGTAATCCAGCCAAATCGGTAGTTGGAATATTTAAGCCAGTTGTGTCTGCATTTCCATTATTTACCATGTATGATGTTGATGCTAAACTCCAATCCGCATTGTTTATTTCAGTTAATTGCATTGTATTAGTGCTAGTTCCAGCAAAAGAAGTTAGTTTTTTGAAGCCCGCAGAACTAATATTATAAATCTCATTGCCATCAGATGCACAATAAGGAAGATTTACCGAAAACGTACCCGGAACACTTGTTTTTACTACAGGATTCCCATTATTTTGAGCTCCCGTTAATATGGTGTTTGTTACATTACACGATCCTGGTGCACTACTGTAAACATATAATTGAATTCTAGCTGATGTTGAACTTGTATTTGAAAGATTATTTGCGATTGTTGCATTTGTAATATTAGTTCCTGTACCATCTACATATATTCCACCACCATCACTTTTTGAAGTATTGTTATTTATAAGACAATTTATAATATTGTTTGCAAACTGAGTTGATAATCCGCCACCATTATTCGCACTGTTATTTCTAATTGTACAATTTTCAATGGTCGAATTATACATCATTAAACCACCGCCATTTCCGTAGCTACAATTATTACCTGATATAGTACAGTTAGTTACTTTTACTCCGAAAGAACACATTATTCCACCACCATAACTATTTCCTTGTGAACTTGTACAAGTATTATTTAATATAGTACAACCCGAGATTAAGCAGTTAGGACCAGAGGCATTGATTCCGCCTCCTTCGCTAAACGGAAACTGAGTTGATGTTCCGTTCGATGTATTATTTTCGATATTACAGTTTAAAATAGTACCACCTGATTCGGTTTCAATACCACCACCTGTACAGGTTGCTGTATTATTTGCAATATTTGTATTCGAAACAGTTCCTCCATTTGATAATGAAAAACAAGCACCATCATGAGCTGTATTTGATGTACAATAACATTTATCAAACGTTCCATTATTTGATATATAAGCTCCTCCACCATTAAATTTTGCATTGTTATTTATGATATCACAATTTTGAATCAAACCTCCATTTACAAAAAATCCACCACCATAAACATTTCTGGTAACAGAACCATCACCATTTGCATTACCATTCGAAATAACCATTCCATCGAAAATAGCCGTATTGTCAACATTATTGGAATACACAACATTGTAGCAGTTATCGGAATTGTCGGCCGAATTGCCAATATCACCCGATAAAGTTGTAGCGTTATTGTGATAGAAAGGTCTTTGGCTTGGGGCTGTTTCTGTTCCCCAAAATGCACCATATACAGTCACATTTTTTTTCATCGAAAATGTTTTCATTCTTGGGTCAGATGGTGAAGTATTTCCTGTTTCATCTTGGGACGGATAATAGGTTCCATTTGTTACCCAAACTTGACCTCCACCTAGAGAATTAACTTCATTTATTGCATTTTGCAGATGATTCCCATCGTATGCATTTGCCCAACTTGTCCCATCTTTTACTCCAGAACCAATTTCAGATACATATTTTATTGACTGTGCACTAATAAAAGTTGTATATGCCAATAATAATAAAGTAAGAAAAAAACTTTTCATATTAATCGTATTTTTACACGTAAAAAGATAATTTAAATTCGGATGCCAATTTACAAAAAAAGCCATTGTATAAAATAGTTACAATGGCTTTTTAAATAATTAATTAAACGGCCTATTCCCAGTCATATAAAAAGATGCAACCATTCACATGATTAATAATGAGCGATATCCCTAAAGTATATCAAGAATTCCATGCACTATTTAAAAGTGAGAATGGCTGTTGATTTGTTTAAAACTTTATTCTTTTACAAATTGTGATGTATGCACGGAATCACTGGTTACAATTTTAACAATATACATTCCCATAGGTATAGTTTCGATTTCGATTTTTACCGGGTTTTGGTTTGTCATTACCTGAGGTGCAACAACCACTTTTCCTAATAGATCGAGTATCGAAATTTGTGCATTTTGAACGCCGGAAGCAATAATTGACGAATGTGCCGGATTTGGATAAACTGAAACAGTATTGTTTTTTTCAACTGTCACATCGGTCAATTCCGATTCCGCCATATTCGATAACGATTGCGAAAATGGTCCACTATCCGATTTTAAAATACCCTGAACATTACACACTGCATCTTTTTTAACAACAATTCTGTAATATTGAGACCACTAGTGTTTTTATAATTGCTTTCATTTCTTTATTTTTAAGTTTATCAATACTTTTTAGTAAGACTAAAGGTATAGTACAAAAGTTTTGTATCAAAAATAATTTTATTTAAACCGCTGTCAGGTCTGTAAGCCTCAGATAGGGAGATAAAAGAAAAGAAGTCAATCGGGCAATTGACTTCTTTTCTTTATGAAACCGGCTTTAGTCATCTTCAATATCAAAGAGCCTGTCGGTTTGTTGTATCGTTTTATTTGTGATCACGTTGACGAATTTCGACACGACGGATTTTACCGCTGATAGTCTTCGGCAGTTCTTCTACAAATTCAATAACACGTGGATATTTGTAGGGAGCCGTAACCTTTTTTACATGATCTTGTAATTCTTTTGCCAAAACATCACCAGCCCGGTCTTTATATTCCTTTGCAAGAATAACAGTTGCTTTTACTACCTGACCGCGGATTTCGTCGGGAACACCGGTAATGGCACATTCCACAACCGCAGGATGTGTCATCAAGGCACTTTCCACTTCAAATGGTCCGATGCGATAGCCCGAACTTTTAATAACATCATCAGCCCGTCCCACAAACCAGTAATATCCGTCTTCGTCTCTCCATGCCAGATCGCCGGTATAATAAATGCCATTGACAAGAGCTTCATCGGTAAGTGCCTGATTCCGATAATAACCTTTAAAAAGTCCTTCGGGATATTTTTCTCCATAACGAATAACAATCTGACCTTGTTCTCCGGCTTCAGCCGAGCGTCCGTCGGGAGTGAGCAGATCGACATCATATTGAGGACTTGGCAGCCCCATTGAACCCGGTTTAGGCTCCACCCAGGGAGTTGTTACAACAACAAGAGTGGTTTCACTTTGTCCAAAACCTTCACGTAGTTTGATACCTGTCAACTTATGAAATTGTTCGTAAACAGCAGGATTCAAAGCTTCGCCAGCCAATGTGCACCATTCAAGATTCGATAAATCGTATTTGGTTAAATCTTCCCTGATAAGGAATCTGAAAATGGTTGGTGGTGCACAAAGCGATGTTACTTTATATTTAGATAGCACGGCAAGCATATCTGCCGGAGTAAATTTTTCATGATCGTAAACAAAGATGGTTGCACCAGCAAACCATTGACCATAAAGTTTTCCCCACACGGCTTTCAACCAGCCGGTATCGGCAATGGTCAGATGTATGCTGTTTTCGTGAAGGTTGTGCCAGTAACAGCCTGTTATGATATGTGCCAGAGGATATACACTGTCGAGCATTACCATTTTAGGATCGCCGGTTGTTCCCGATGTGAAACTGACAATGAGCGGATCGCTGTTTTTTGTTGGTTCGGCAGGTCGTTTAAATGGATTGGCATTTTCAATGCCTTTATGGAAATCTTCCCAATCATCAGGAATATTAGGACCAATGGAAATGACCTTTTTTATTGATGGTGATTCGGGTAGAGAATCTTGAATATGTTTAATTATGAGATTGTCGCCATCGCAAATAATAGCTTTAATGTCTGCTGCATTATTACGGTAAATTATATCCTTTTTCGTAAGCAGATGGGTAGCCGGGATAATAACAGCACCAATCTTGTGAAGTGCGATAACCGAAAACCAGAATTCTACACGACGTTTCAGAATTGTCATAACCATATCGCCTTTGCCGATTCCAATGGAAGCAAAATAACCGGCTGTGCGATCGGAAATTTCTTTTAGTTGTCCAAACGAATATGTTTTGCATTCTCCTTTATCGTTTGTCCAGAGTAATGCCCGTTTATCAGGATTTATTGCAGCCCAGCCGTCAACAACGTCATAAGCAAAGTTGAAATCTTCGGGAACAATGAGTTTGTAATTTGTTTTGAAATCTTCGAAATCATTGAATGTTGTCTGTTTCAGATATTTTTCAATCATGTCCTTCTTATTATGTTATTAGAAAATGATAGCTAAAATTTTAACGGATTTACCTTTCAGAGCTTTTAATCCGTGTGCTCTTGTTGAATCAAAATAGATGCTGTCACCTTCGTTTAGTATCATTTCATGTCCGTCAATGCTAATAAGCATACTACCTTCCAGAACGTAATTGAATTCATGCCCATTGTGATTGTTGAGATACATCGGACAGGTCTCGGGTTTCGATTCCACGGTAACAATGAAAGGATCGGCTTTACGTCCCACAAAGCCGGATGCAAGAGCCTGATATTTGTATGCACGTGTACGTTCCATGGCAGTACCTTGTCCCGCACGGGTTAACGAATAAGCTTTCATTTTAGGTTCTTCACCAAAAAGAAGAGCCGTCATTTCAACATTATACTCTTTCGAAATATTTTGAAGCACGCTTATCGGAATGTCTTTTTCACCACTTTCGAAACCCAGATACTCTTCTGTTGGTATGTGGCAGACTTTGGCAATGTCAGCAGGCGAAATGTCGAGCATGTCACGCAGTCCACACAATCGTTTGGCTATTTCCTGAATTTGTTCGTCCATATCGTCTTTGTTTTTTGATTCAAATGTATTATAAACGCAGGCAAAGGTACGGTTTATGAAATAAAAACCTAAGTTTTGCCGATGGAAATCTGTATAAGACAATGATTTTTCTGAACTGTTTGTGAACAATCATTCTCCGAATCCAACGAAAATAAGTGTCATTAACAATAAGCACACATTTCTAAAAAACACATGTACATGAAATCGTACGAGAATAGATACTTCATATTGGTGTTGAGGATATATAAACTCAAGGGTGAATATTATTCCTGAATAATTTTGAAAAGAACGAAAATCAAGTACTTTTGTATTGAATAATTAAAAATAATAAAATGAAAGCACTCGTTAGTATTATAATGGGCAGTACTTCAGATATGCCCGTAATGGAAGCCGCTGCTGTTTTTTTGAACGATATGAAAATTCCGTTCGAAATAAATGCTCTTTCGGCACATCGCACTCCTGATGCTGTTGAAAAATTTGCAAAAAATGCAGAAGCAAATGGTATAAAAGTTATAATTGCAGCAGCAGGAATGGCAGCTCATTTACCCGGAGTTATTGCTTCGATGACTTCCCTACCCGTTATTGGTGTTCCAATCAATGCATCGCTCAGCGGACTTGATGCACTTTTAGCAATCGTTCAAATGCCTCCTGGAATTCCTGTTGCAACGGTTGGTGTAAATGGAGGATTGAATGCAGGAATTCTGGCAACGCAAATCATAGCAGAATCAGACGAAAGAGTTAAGGTCGACTTGAAGAAGTATAAAGAATCGTTGAAAGACAAAATTATTAAAGCAAATAAAGAAATAGAATTAATAAAGTTTACATATAAAACTAATTAAAAACCAAAGCCTTTGCGTTCCCTCATCGTAAAAAGCATATTTACAATTTCATTGTTTTGGATATCGTCGGGAGTATCTGCTTCTGACGATATACCAACACCGTTTTATACCATTCCTGCTCACACGATCATTAATTCAGAAAGAGCCTATAATCCTGTTTCGGGAATAGCTCCAATTTCGTTAAATCAAAATAGATTAGGTATTTCTTATTCCAATCGTTATTTAATGAAAGAAACCAATACTTTTCTTGGCTTTGGTTCATATAATTTAAAATTTGTCAGTATAGGATTTTCTGCTAATTATTTCGGGAATCAATCGTTTTGGTATTCAACACAAAGTTTTTTACTTGCCAAAAAGCTCAATGATAAAATATCGGTTGGCGTGGCATTTTCTCATACTATTGTCGATCAAGGAGCACAATATAGTACCATTCATCAATATGTGCCTTCTTTAGGATTGAGTATTAAACCAATGAAAACGTGGCAATTGTCGAGTGTCTTACGAAATATTTCGCATCAACAAACGGCTTCCTATGGTTACAATGATTTTGTTTTGGGATTACGTTATTTTGTTAAAAATATCAGCATTCATACGCAAGTGGAAAAAATGCAGAAAACAAAGACTCAAATCGATTTCATGGGCGAATATGATATTAATCAAAAAGTGTATTTTCTCCTTCGAACGTCAACCGGTTACGAACCTTTAAGTTTCGGTGTCGAATGTAAATATTCACGTTTCTCGATGTTTTTCATGTTTTCTTATCATACAAAACTTGGCACTTCACCAGAAGTTAGTATGTATAAAAGCTGGTAAAAACAGAGAAAATTGTATTTTCGCAAAAGTAAATTACATAAAATGAACCATACGTTAAGAATCATATATATGGGTACACCCGAATTTGCGGTGGAACCTCTAAAACAATTGGTTGAGCAGAAATTTAATGTTGTAGCTGTGGTGACAGCTATAGATAAACCAGCCGGTCGTGGACAAAAAATGAGCTATTCGGCGGTAAAAGAATATGCTTTAACTCAAAATATTCCCGTTCTTCAACCCGAAAGTCTTAAAAGTGAACCATTTTTGAAAGAACTCGCTTCATTCAATGCTGATTTGCAAATTGTTGTAGCTTTTCGAATGTTGCCCAAAGTTGTCTGGAATATGCCAGCAAAAGGAACATTCAATCTTCATGCGTCACTCCTGCCTCAGTATCGTGGAGCTGCTCCTATAAATTGGGCAATTATCAATGGAGATAAAGAAACAGGAGTAACAACTTTTTTTATCGAAGAAGAAATAGATACAGGAAATATTATTTTTCAAGAAAAAATAGCCATAGAACCCGGTGACAATATCGGCAGTTTATATGAAAAACTAATGAATATAGGTGCAAGGCTGGTTATTAAAACAACAGAAGCAATCGTTCGAAATGCTATTCGTCCGATACCTCAAACACACATTCCTGTTGAAAATTTACGTCCTGCACCAAAAATAACGAAAGAGACCTGTAGAATAAACTGGAATTGCACTGTTGAAAACATTCACAATCAAGTACGAGGCTTTTCACCTTATCCGGCAGCATGGACAGAACTTGTTTCAGGCGACGAAACGATAACGGTAAAAATCTTTTCAACAACCTTCGAAATCGCATCACACTCTTTATCTCCAGGTACAATAACAACTGATTCAAAGCATTACTTAAAAGTTGCAGCCGGTAACGGATATATTACAATCACCGATCTTCAACCAGCCGGAAAAAAACGCATGGATATTTCATCTTTTCTTAATGGACACAAAATCAGGGCAGAAGAAAAGTTCGTATAAAGTTTTCAACAGCTAACGAACAATTTAAAGTTAGTAATCATTCTTATAAAATACATTTTGGCTCACTATATTTGTCAAAATGTAAAAAGAACAATGGCTGATTTTAAGAAAAAGCAACAACCTCTGGGAACTCAGATCTATAGCGAACTTGGGAAAGTTCCGCCTAATGCACTCGATATCGAAGAAATAGTTCTTGGTCAATTGATGATTGAGCCCGATGCGGTTATTTTGATAATGGACTTACTGAAACCTGAGTGTTTTTATAAAGATGCCAATCAAAAAGTATTTGCAGCCATTAGAGAATTAGCAACTCGCGAAGATCCTGTCAACATGATGACGGTGATCGAAGAGTTACGCAAAAAAGAAGAACTGGAGCGTATTGGAGGAGCTTTCTATATCACCAGTCTCACACAAAAAGTTTCATCGGCGGCTCACATAGAATATCACGCAAAAATTATTGCACAGAAATTTATTCAACGTGAATTGATTCGTGTCTCTTCCGAGATTCAAAACAAAGCATTCGACCCCGATATAGATGTTTCTGATCTGATAGACTATTCAGAAGGAGCTTTGTTAGCCGTTTCCGAAAACAGATTAAAAAAGGAATCGAGTCCTATTTCTGATTTGATAAAGGAAGCAATAAAGAATATAGAAGAAGCCGGGAAACGCGAGGATGGATTAAGTGGAATTCCAACCGGATTTACAAAAATAGACCGGGTAACATCGGGTCTTCAAGCTTCAGATCTTATAATAATAGCAGCCCGTCCATCAATGGGAAAAACAGCGTTTATCCTTTCAATGCTTCGAAATATGGCTGTCGATCATAATATTCCGGTAGCAATGTTTTCGCTTGAGATGTCGAACGTTCAGCTTGTAACACGTCTTATTGTAAGCGAAACCGAGCTCGATCATAGCAAAATAAAAAATGGGAAACTGACAACAGACGAATGGGCGATATTGGAAGAACGTACCAAATCATTACTTGCCGCTCCTATATTTCTTGACGATACTCCAGCTCTTTCTATATTTGAGTTCCGTGCCAAATGTCGTCGTTTGCATCAAAAGCATAAGATTAAGTGTGTCTTTGTCGATTATTTACAATTAATGAATGCTCCAAATGCAGGTAGCAGGGAACAAGAAATCAGTACAATCTCCCGTCAATTGAAAGCAATTGCTAAGGAATTGGAAATTCCGGTAATTGCACTTTCACAGCTTAACCGTTCAATAGATAAGACAAATGATTATCGTCCGCAACTCTCCAATTTACGAGAATCGGGAGCCATTGAACAGGATGCAGATATCGTAGCATTTATACACCGTCCCGAATATTACAAAATAATGGAAGACAACGAGGGAAATAGTACAAATGGTATGGCCGAAATTATTATTGCAAAACATCGTAATGGAGCATTGGAAGATATTCAATTACGATTTGAAAAAGAATTTGCAAAATTCACCGAAAACTTCGAAGGCATAATGCCTACAAGTTTGAACGATATTACATTTGGTGACAAGCCAAAAATAAGTTTCCCGTCGAAAATGAATGGTGGAAATACAACATTTTCATCAGATACCGTTCTTTCTGAATCATTTCCGACCAATAAAATAAATCCATTAGATGCACCATTTTAGCCAATGAAAATTATAAAACATATACTTTTTATCATTCTTCTTTGTCCAAAATTTGTAAGCGGATTTGGGTTTCTTATTCCAATGGATGAAAAACAAAAAGACCATCTCAAAGCTTATGGAATATGTTATTGGGCATTACAAAATTCGGTTGAAGCCAAATGGTTGCTCAATTATCGTGGTGGTAGTTTTTTACTCGATTATCGGTCGGAACTTAAAACAGAATGCGATATCAGGGGTGTTTCGTACGAAATCATTGCTGATGCTCAAGTCAATGCAATTATTGCCGAAATCGCACAGCCTGAAGTTAATATGGATGTGGTAAAATTAGAGAAAGCTCCCAAAATGGCCGTTTATTCTCCAAAAGATAAATTACCCTGGGATGATGCTGTAACACTAGCCCTCACCTATGCCGAAATTCCATACGATGTTATTTATGATGAAGAAATTGTAAAAGGAGCTCTTAAAAAATACGACTGGTTGCACATGCATCACGAAGATTTTACCGGACAATATGGTAAATTTTATGCCAGTTATCACAGTGCACAATGGTATGTCGATCAAGTAGCAAATGCCGAAGCAATGGCAAAATCACTGGGTTTTACAAAAGTGTCGCAATTAAAATTGTTTGTTGCCAAATCAATAAAAGAGTTTGTAAGAAATGGAGGATTCTTATTTTCAATGTGTTCGGGAACCGATTCTTTTGACATAGCACTGGCTGCCGAAAATGATGATATCTGCGAAAGCATGTTTGACGGTGATCCGGCTGATGCCAATCAACAAACAAAACTCGATTTTACAAAATGTATGGCATTCACCAACTTCAAATTGGAAACAAATCCGATGGTTTATGAATTTTCAAATATTGATGTTACAGATACTCGTCACGTTCCTCAAGATCAGGATTTCTTTACACTATTTGAGTTTTCGGCTAAATGGGATCAAATACCAACAATGCTTTGTCAAGATCATACGAATCTTATTCCCGGATTTATGGGACAAACAACAGCCTTTAATAAAGATGTAATAAAATCGGATGTGGTGATAATGGGTGAACTAAAGACTGCAAACGAAGCACGTTACATTCATGGAACATTTGGTAATGGAACATGGACTTTTTATGGAGGTCATGACCCGGAAGATTATCGACATTTTGTTGGTGATCCACCAACAGAATTGGCAAATCACAAAAATTCACCAGGATATCGATTGATTTTAAATAATGTATTGTTTCCTGCAGCAAAAAAGAAAAAACAAAAGACATAAAATTTAAGTATTCGTTTATATATTTTCACTTAAACAATTATGGAGCTAAAAAATTCATATTTACCGTCTCCTATTTGTGCTTCACTACAAAATGTAGGTGAACCAACAAATTGTTTTCAGGAACGGATTCAACTTCCAAAGATACACCACCTTCAGAAGTGGAAGATGCGAAAACAATCAATGTTAGAAACAGCGATCAATCAAAATAAAGAGTATCGACGCTTCAATTAGTAGTCGTTAGTTTTATCGTAAAAAGTCAGTTCCTTCGTTTCATGTTCATACATTTTGTCGAGTTTATAATGTTTCTATTTTTATAGTCTTGACATATAAAGTCCTATAATAATCTACGTTTTAAGAAATCCGGATTATTATGTAAACACAGACATGTATGAATTGAGATTACAAGCTCGAGGAAGTCAATTTTTAAAATAAATGGGTTCACCGACCTTAAAAGAACAATTAATAGACAGATGAAATCCGCATGATTTGAATGTCACAAACAATTTAGAAATATATTTATTATGCGGGTTCACTTCATTCAAATTAAAAACAATTAAATTATATTATGATGAAAATGTATTATTTAATCATCCATTTTCATAAAAAAAATGTAAATTTCCACATTAGAACAGAATGCTAAATATAAGAATGTTATTACAGTAATATTTTCAAAATTAATGAATACTCAAAATAGTCAAATACAATTTCAACGAGCCTGTGAATTAATTCCCGGAGGTGTAAATTCTCCTGTTCGAGCCTTTAAAAATGTCGGTGGAAAACCTCTGTTAATTAGCTCTGCAAAAGGATCAATAATAACTGATATTGATGGCAATAACTATATAGATTACGTGGCATCTTGGGGACCAATGATTCTGGGACATGCACATCCAACAATTGTTGAAGCAATTCAAAAAGCTGCAGAAAAAGGAACAAGCTACGGAGCACCAACAATAGCCGAAACAGAAATGGCGGAATTAATCTATTCAATGGTTCCATCAATAGAAATGGTTCGTATGGTAAATTCAGGGACAGAAGCAACTATGAGTGCTGTTCGTTTGGCTCGTGCATACACAAATAAATCGAAAATAGTCAAATTCGAAGGCTGCTATCATGGACATGCCGATTTCTTTTTGATAAAAGCAGGTTCTGGAGCTATGACTTTAGGCATACCCGATAGTCCAGGTGTTCCCCAAAGCATTGCAAAAGATACTCTGACGGCAGAATATAATAATTTGAAATCAGTTGAAGCATTATTTGCCAATTTTGGAAAAGAAATTGCAGCAATCATTGTAGAACCTGTTGCCGGAAATATGGGAGTTGTTCCTCCAAACGAAGGATTTTTGCAGGGATTACGTGACATTGCTACAAAAAATGACTGTCTACTGATTTTTGATGAAGTGATTACCGGATTTCGTTTGGCAAAAGGTGGTGCTCAAGAATATTATGGAGTTACTCCTGATTTAACAACATTAGGGAAAATTATTGGAGGAGGTCTTTCTGTTGGTGCGTACGGTGGACGTAAAGAAATAATGCAAATGCTTGCACCTATAGGACCTGTTTATCAAGCAGGAACGCTTTCTGGAAATCCGCTTGCTATGGCTTCGGGGCTGGCAATGTTGAAAATCATTAATGAAACGCCCGATTTCCATAAATTGCTTAATCAAAAAGCTGAGAAATTTGCAAAAGGATTAAATGTAAATCTTAAAGAAGCAAACATTTCTGGTAAAATAAACCGTGTTGGTTCTATGATGACAATGTTCTTTACCGAATCGCCTCAAATAACAACGTTTTCTGAAGTTATGACTTCAGATCGTGAACGTTATGCAAAATATTTTAAATTATTACTTGAAGCCGGAATATATGCAGCACCATCACAATTCGAAGCCTGTTTTATTTCAGCAATACACAGTGATGAGGATATTGAAAATACCCGGAAAGCTAGTTTGAACGCACTGAAACAGTTATAACAATGTCTCTATTTATCGATACGCTCCAAGGCAAACAAACGAGTCGTCCGCCAGTATGGTTTATGCGTCAGGCTGGACGAATTTCACCATCGTACAGAACTTTGAGAGAGCAATATAGTTTTCAGCAATTAATGTCAAAACCAAAACTGGCGGCAGAAGTAACCTTGATGCCCATTACTGAATTAGGAGTTGACGCTGCAATCTTATTTTCTGATATATTGGTCATACCTCAAGCTTTAGGATTGGAGGTTGATTTTGCCGATAATGGACCTGTTTTTAAAAATCCATTAGTAAAACAATCTGCAATTCCTGATTTAACATATAATCCATTAGGACTTAATTATATCTATGATGTGATTGATGAAATAAATAAGACAAAACCATTTGATATCCCTCTTATCGGTTTTTGTGGTGGACCATTTACCACCTTTTTATTTATGGCTCAAGGCACTAGTAGTAATCATCAGTTTGGAGAAGCCATAAAACTTTACTATAACAACCGAAAGCAAATGCAGGTGTTGTTAGAGCAAATTACCAATGCTTGTATTGATTATGCGGAAAAGCAATGCGACCATGGTATTTCTGCATTTCAAATCTTTGAGACTTATGCTGGATTATTGCCAACGGATATTTATCTAAATGATATATATCCAAATATTAAACGGTTGATTGCAGCTGTAAAAGTAAAAGATATTCCGGTTATTTATTTCCCCAAAGGTTTAGGAACAGGATTGGCTCAGATCAACGATTGTGGAGCTGATTTTATAAGCATAGACTGGCAGGTTTCGCTTACCGATGCACGCAAAATCATTGATAAGAATATTGGTTTACAAGGGAATTTTGATCCAAGGCTTTTATCGGTAAACGATACTAAAATAATAGAAGAAGCATTATCCCCATATAAAACATTCTGGCAAGAAAATGGAAAATTCATATTCAATTTAGGACACGGAATTACACCAGATAATACGTTAAAAAATGTTAAATTTGTAATAGAAACAATAAAACGATTTTGAGTCGTTGCGTTATAATAATAATGAAGGAAATCTTACTAAAATACAATCGACCAGTTCCACGATATACAAGTTATCCACCAGCAAACTTTTTCAAAGAAGGTTTTTCAATGGAAAATCATATTCGTTTATTAGAGGAATCAAACAACAATGAAGAACCAAATATTTCGATATATCTGCACACTCCATTTTGTAAACAAAAATGCTACTTCTGTGGATGTAATTCTTTTATCTGGGATAGCGATGAACAAACCGAAAAATACATTTCAGCATTACTCATTGAGATTGAAAATACGTTTAAATATCTTGACACAAAAAAACGAAAAATCAGCCAGATTCATTGGGGAGGCGGAACACCAAATAATCTAACAATAGATCAACATCGCCGAGTTTTGGAGACTATCCATAAACAAGCACTGTTTTTGCCCAATGCCGAAATTGCTATAGAATGTAATCCTGCAGATCTTGATGAAGTATATATAAAAGGGTTGGCTCTATTAGGATTTACGAGATTGAGCATTGGTATACAGGATTTTAACCATAATGTTTTAAATGCAATAAATCGTAAAGCATCATTAATACCTGTTAATGAACTGATTCCACTAATTCGCAAACACGGATTTAAAGGAATAAATCTTGATTTTGTCTATGGTTTGCCATTGCAGACAATAGAAAGCTTTAAGGAAAGTATATCAAAAGCCATAGCATTGAGACCAGACCGAATTGTTACCTTTTCGTATGCTCACATGCCATCGTTAATGTCGGGACAAACAAAAATAGATAGCTCGACATTACCAATGGATGAAGCGAAAATCGATATGTATATCGTTGCTCGTAAAATGCTTGTAGAAGCCGGATATGAAGTTATCGGATTTGATCATTTTGCCCTGCCCGAAGACGATTTAAGTAAAGCTAAAAGAACAAAGACTTTACATCGTAATTTTCAGGGATATTGCACTCGCGAAACAACAGGGCAAGTTTATGCTTTTGGAGCTTCAGGTATAACACAATTGAATAAGGCATTTATCCAAAATAAAAAGACGGCAAAGGAATATATTGAAGCTATTAATGCAAACGGATTTGCAACCTATAAAGGATATGAACTTACTGATTTGGATTCGCTCTGTGGCGAAATAATAGAAAATCTTATGTGTAACGGAATTGTAAATCTGGAAATGATTGCTGAAGAATGGAATATAGATATTAATGATATATATACAATTACAGGCTTTTCTCCTGATAAAATGTTGCATTTGATAAACGATCATCTGGTTGAAATAAGGCATAATCAAATTACCGTTTCCGAAGCTGGGATGATGGTTGTCAGAAATATTGCAATGTTATTTGATCCTTTAATTGAACAAAATGGTGCAATTCATTCTAAAACAATTTAATAAGTGAGAGGTATTCTAATTATAAATATGGGAACTCCCAAATCGCTAAGAGAGATGAGAACGTTTCTTAGGCGGATGTTTTGTGATCCCAATATTATTCCATACCCACAACCATTGCGTTACATCATTGCTTTGGCAGTCAGTATTGTCAGACATTCTAAATCGTGGGAGAAATATAATAAAATTGGAGGATCCCCTTTAAAAGAAGCAACAGAAACATTAGCCGGAGAACTTCAAAAATGTTCAAATATTGAGACGTATATTGCCTATTCATATTCAAATCCTCAGATTAAAACCGTAGTTAACGAAATGGTATCTAAAGGAATAACCGATATGACCATAATTCCAATGTACCCCCAATGGAGTTATTCTACTACCCGCAGTATATTGCAGGATATTGAACGAGTAATGCCCAAAGGCATACATTATACCTTTATAAAGGAAAGTTTTAATAAGGTTTTATTCACGGAATTTTGGGTAAAACAAATTCAAAAAACAATCGAGGAAACCGGAGTAAAACATCCTACTCTTTTATTTTCGGCTCATTCTGTACCACAATCTCATATTGAAAAAGGTGACAGCTATGAGATATCAACCTATCAATCAGCACAATCAATTGCCGATTCTATGAATCTGCCTTTTAGAGTTGGATTTCAATCGAAGATAGGCCGAATCAAATGGGCTGAACCAGATACGATATCTGTTCTAAAAGAACTTTCAAATGAAGGGATTCAAGAAATTCTGATTATCCCAATCAGTTTTTTAACCGAAAATCTGGAAACATTGTATGATATTGATGTTGAAATAATTCCACAATTCAATACCATATTTAAAACCATTAAAAAAGTATCATTAGCCGAATCGACCGAAAACCTGATTCCTTTATTTCACGAGATTGTACTCCATAAATGGTGGCATTGTTAATAAATCATCGTAAAGAACAAAACGAGCTCTTTTGTAAAAGGATATTAAGTAGTACTTTTGTAACACAATTTAAGATATAACAATGGTCGAAAAAATTCTTATTCTAGACTTTGGGTCACAATATACCCAACTTATAGCACGCCGAGTTCGTGAATTAAATATTTACTGTGAAATCCATCCTTACAACCATATTCCAGCAATTGATGTTTCGATAAAAGGTGTAATCCTCTCCGGAAGTCCTGCTTCTGTAAACGATGTGGAAGCACCAACTCCCGATTTATCAAATATTTTGAATAAAATGCCAGTACTTGGTGTTTGTTATGGTGCTCAATATCTTGCAAAATTTGGAGGTGGAATCGTTGCAAAGTCTAATACCAGAGAATATGGGAGAGCTAATCTGAAATTTGTAGATAACTCGAACAGTCTTTTTACAGGAATCGATCAACATTCTCAAGTCTGGATGTCACATGGAGATACGGTTACAAATCTACCTCAAAGTTATAAAGTAATAGCAAGTACATCAGATGTTCCGGTTGCTGCTTATCAAATAGAAAATACAAAAACATGGGGAATTCAATTTCATCCCGAAGTATATCATTCGACACAAGGTACTGAATTATTGAATAATTTTGTCGTTGGTATCTGTGGTTGTCAGCAAAATTGGACAGCCGATTCATTTGTTGAAACAACTATCAACGATTTGAAACAAAAGCTCGGAAACGATAAAGTAGTTCTTGGACTTTCGGGAGGCGTTGATTCATCGGTTGCTGCAGTTCTAATGCATCGAGCCATTGGCAAAAATCTTTACTGTATTTTTGTAGATAATGGATTGCTTCGCAAAAACGAATTTGAAGAAGTCCTTGAAACATACAAAGTACTTGGTTTGAATGTTATAGGTGTAAATGCAAAACAAATTTTTCTTGATGCACTTGCCGGGCATAGTGAACCAGAAAAGAAACGTAAAATCATAGGTGGAAAATTCATTGATGTTTTTGATGCAGAAGCACACAAACTAAAAGATATTAAATGGTTAGGACAAGGAACTATTTATCCCGATGTTATTGAATCTGTTTCTGTTAACGGACCAAGTGCTACGATCAAATCGCACCATAATGTTGGAGGTCTTCCAGAAACAATGAAGTTGAAAATTGTGGAGCCATTGCGTTTGTTATTCAAAGATGAAGTACGTCGCGTTGGAGCAGCATTAGGAATTCCTCAAAATATACTTGGACGTCATCCGTTCCCCGGACCTGGATTAGGAATTCGGATACTTGGAGATATAACCGCCGAAAAAGTAAGAGTATTGCAAGAAGTTGATGCTATTTTTATCAATGGATTAAAAGAATATGGTTTGTACGATAAAGTTTGGCAGGCAGGTTCAATACTTCTTCCGATTCAGTCGGTTGGTGTTATGGGTGATGAACGTACATACGAAAAAGTGGTTGCGTTGCGTGCCGTCCAATCAACAGACGGAATGACTGCCGATTGGGTTCATCTTCCTTATGAATTCTTGGCAAAGATGAGTAACGAAATTATCAATAAAGTACGAGGAGTGAATCGAGTTGTGTATGACATCAGTTCAAAACCACCAGCTACTATTGAATGGGAATAAAAAATTCCTTTAAAGTTATTGATTTAAAGATGCTAATTAAATAATTGATATTTATAATATTAATAATATCTTTTTGCAATTTATCATTAAGCCCTTTTGATAGTAGTTTTTACAATTAATAATTGCTATGTGTGAGGCTTCAATGTGTTTGTGAATTAAACAAAAGGAATAGTATTCCATTGAAAACATATTAAATTATATCTCGTGAAAGATCATGAATTCCCATCGCGAAAAGCAGAACTCGCAAATGCTATAACTCATGGAATTGGTGTTTTATTTAGCATTGCCGTTTTTATTGTCATTATGTGTAATTCAAAATACACACTTCTGCAAAAATTACCTTTATATGTTTTTGCTTTTAGCATGTTGCTGTTATATTTATCGTCAACTGTTTATCATAGTATTAATAGTGACAGGAATCTCAAGCTTAAAACGATTTTTCGTCTATTCGATCATATAAATATATATTTTTTAATAGCCGGTTCTTATACACCATTTTTATTATTATGCGTAAAGGGTGTTATTGGTTGGATATCATTTGGTATTTTATGGTTGGTTGCTTTATTTGGCATTTTTTATAAAATATATCTTTGGGCAAAGTACCCCAAATGGTCGTTATTTATATATATAGCAATGGGATGGCTAATTGTCTTTATCATCAAACCTATGTATGAATCCTTTTCGCTTGTTGGTTGGATATGGCTTATTGGTGGTGGATTGTGTTACACCTTTGGCACCATTTTTTATTCATGGCAGAGTAAAACATATACACATGCCGTATGGCACTTGTTTGTTCTGGCAGGCAGTGTTTCCCATTTTATAGCAGTGCTGTATATATAGCATTTGTATGTTTTAAATTATTCAAAAATGAATCCATTAGTAAATCAAATGTCACCCTTCATCGTGATGGAAGTATTGGAAACAGCTCAAGCCATGGAAGCCGAAGGTATCCATATCATTCACCTGGAGGTTGGAGAACCTGATTTTGATGTGCCTGCTTGTATCTCAAATGCTGCTATACAAGCTTATGTCGACGGTCAGACACATTACACACATTCGCTTGGTGATGTAACTTTACGCAAGGCTATTGCCAATCTCTATTCTACGGAATATGGTGTAACGGTTGATCCTAATTGTATTATTGTAACCTCTGGTTCGTCACCGGCTATATTAATGGCTTTGATGGTATTATGTGAAGCCGGTGGCGAAGTTATTATGTCCAACCCCGGATATTCCTGCTATCGCAATTTTGTATTGGCATGTAATGGTGTACCTGTGGATATTAGTTTAAAGCCCGAAAATGGTTTTCAGTATGATATTGACGAGTTGAAAAAGGCAATCACACCCAAAACCCGAGCTATCTTTATCAATTCACCAATGAATCCTACAGGTGTGTTATTAAGTAAAGAAATAATGCAGGAACTGGCAATGTTGAATATTCCAATTCTTTCCGACGAAATATATCATGGACTGGTATATGAAGGTAAAGCTCATTCAATGCTTGAATTTTCCAATAATACATTCATTCTAAATGGTTTTTCCAAACGATTTGCAATGACTGGTTTAAGACTTGGGTATCTCATTGCTCCCCAAGAATATATTCATAATTTGCAGATCCTACAGCAGAATCTATTTATCTGTGCACCAAGCACGGCACAGAAAGCTGGTATTGTTGCTCTTTCCGAAGCTCAATCAGATGTTGATGCAATGCGTAAAATCTATAACGAACGACGTTTATACTTATTGCAACGCCTCAAAGCAATGGGATTCGGTATCTATTCTGAACCACAAGGAGCTTTTTATATCTTTGCCGATGCACGAATGTTTGCAAGTAATACCTATACATTTGCTTTCGATGTTTTGAAAAAGGCTCATGTCGGCATTACACCGGGAATCGATTTTGGAACCAACGGCGAAGGCTTTGTCCGCTTTTCGTATGCCAATTCCCTTGAAAATATAAAAGAAGGAATGGACAGATTAGAAATATATCTTAAAGAAATTAAGTCGTTATAAAGTTCTATATACTTCTATAACACTGCAAAAGCTTACATCTCTGTAAGCTTTTTCTATTGTTATTTCGAGCGGGAGACGAGACTCGAACTCGCGACCCTCAGCTTGGGAAGCTGATGCTCTACCAACTGAGCTACTCCCGCAATACTGATGCAAATATATTGTAAAAATAAAAAGGAGACACCAAAACAAGTATCTCTTTTTGTAAATTATTTGTGCCCCAAATGAATTTATTAAATGCCTCTATATAGTCGCTCCTTAAGAACTCAAAATCAAACAATAATTATTTGAGAATAAGAAAAGGTATATTTGGAGAAGCCCATTTTTGAGCTTCTCCATTAATTTCTTTAAGTTCCAACCAATTGCTGCCATCA
>Ga0302288_1000558_pt1 | contig 29179 bp, 21 predicted proteins | sample III_Fen_N1_1_FD_194549 | JGI IMG/M metagenome (GOLD analysis project Ga0302288, IMG submission 194549) | Peat permafrost microbial communities from Stordalen Mire near Abisko, Sweden - III_Fen_N1_1 | ecosystem: Environmental > Terrestrial > Soil > Wetlands > Permafrost | place: Sweden: Abisko...
AAGTGCTACGCGTACTGCAAGAAAACGAACTCACCCGTGTGGGTAGCGACAAGAGCATAAAAGTAAACGTGCGCGTACTGGCTGCAACCAACAAAAACCTGAAAAAAGAAATCGAAGCAGGAAATTTTCGCGAAGATTTATTCCATCGTCTCAACGTTATTCCTATTCACGTCCCTAGTCTAGACGACAGAAAAGAAGATATTCCTTTACTTGTAACGCATTTTTGCGAACTGATCTGTACAGAGCAGGGCATACAGCCGAAAAGCTTTGATCAAATAGCTATAGAATCGCTACAAGCACGTTCCTGGACCGGAAATATACGCGAACTGCGCAACGTAGTGGAACGCCTCATTATTCTGGGTGGCACAAGTATCACAAAAGAAGAAATAGAGCAATTTGCATAAACAAAAACAGCTTGCCGATATCGGTAAGCTGTTTTTGTAATATCGTTACGGCATAGTGCGATATAGATGCTGCATGATGCGATATAGGTTCGGCATGGTGTGATATCGTTACTGCATGGTGAGATATGGGTTCGGCTTGATGCGATATCGTTACTGCATGGTGATTTGTACGTTCAGATAGCTTAGTGGGTTCTTTGAGCAATCCATTTCAGCAATAATGGAAATGCCGGTTCAGTCATATTATGACCATAACCATCCAATTCGTAGAGTGTCGTTTCTTTGTGCCCCACTACTTTCATCATGCGCATCAAATAAGCATTCTCCTCATACCTTCCCAACAGTTCCATCTCCCTGTCACCGGTAATCAAGAGCATCGGTGGCGCATCTTTTCGAACATGAAACAGCGGAGCATACGCATCAACCACCGGTTGAGTATCTGCAATGCCACGTTCTTTCCGAATGGTAAAATGCGTGATGGTTTGCGCACTGAATGGTATTAAACCTGCAATACGGTTTGCATCGATACGATAGACATTCAACCACTTTTTATCTAGACCAATCATACAAGCCAGGTAGCCGCCGGCAGAATGCCCCGACACGAAAATACGATTAGGATCACCGTTGTACTTTTTGATGTTATTGAACATCCAGGCAACTGCAGCTGCCGCATCTTCGATATAAGCCGGACAAACTACCTGAGGACTCAGGCGATAGCTTACTCCCACCACACAAAGGCCTTTTTTCTTCAAAGCTTCGGGAATTTCCTTTGTGCCACCGGTAAGTCCGCCACCGTGAAACCACACCACAGTTGTGAAGTTCTGAACATTGCGCGGATAATAAATATCAAGAACACAATCTTTGCTCAATGAAGCTTCAGAACGACCAACTGAATCGGTATAATAAGGAATGTTTTGCAAGGTGACATATTCATCTTTTTGTGCAAAGACAGTATGCCATATCAGAAATAAGAGACTTATCAGCAGAAACTTTTTCATTGAACTATTATTTTATAGTTGAAAAACTCAGAGCGTTTATTTTCATACCCCCTTTGTCAATCATCAATTTGACAGTATGTTTCCCTTTATCCAAAATGACCTTGCCAACAGAAACTGATTTCCATTGAGGATTTGTTTCTGCGGGGATAGAGATCGTATTCGCTGCTGTCTTTTTGTCGAAAACAAGATGCAGACCTGAGGCCTGAGTTGACGGCAAGATCCGTAATTGAATAGCATAATTTCCTTTTTTCTTCACATCCAATGTAAATTTCATCCATTCACCATCTTCAATCGACGAAACACTGTATTTGCAGGCACGATCGGTCGAGTCGGTATTCATTTCAATGTCAACGCCATCATTACGATAGACACCACTTTTATTACCTCCCGAAAGACCGGCCTGTCCATCAACCCGTTCGCTTTCCTTATCGTAATACGCTTGACCCGATGCGCCCAAATCAAAATTCGCAGCAAAGATACGTCCCGGAACAGAATTAGCGGCATACGCTTTGGTAGTACTGTCGTTTATTTGACGGAACATGGCATCAGTCACTTCTTTGCGATAAACACAGTTTTGAGCTTTCAGATTCTCTGTCAACTGCGATAGTACCTTGACAGAAAACTCTTTGGTTGGCTTTTCACCACCTTTGCCCCAATATTTCAATAAAGTTTCATAACCTTCCGGAGCGTTTACAGTAAGCGGATTGTTGATGCCCGATATTTTCTTTAACGGCCACCACGACCATCCAATGCCATTGCTCTCAACCAGTGCTATACAATCGCGAAACCATTTATTGGAGTTCTCACCACTTTCGCCTAACCAAAGTGGCATATTGAATTTATCGCGCAGTTTCAAAATTCCATCGAGACTCCCCTTTTCGTTCGAGTTCCAGTACTTATGAAAACTCAGCACCATATTATTGTCGAACGATCCTTCAAAACCATTGTAATTATTGCCCCAACCGTTTCCTTCGATGATAATGATGTGTTTGTTATCCACCTCGCGAATCGCCTTCGTGATGTCCACGTATAATTTCCACAAGTCTTTATTTTGTTGGTCTTCAACACCATTTTTATGCTTTCCTTCAAATGTCCAGTTGGGCTCATTCAATACATCGTAAGCTCCGATAAACGGTTCATTGGCATAATGTTCAGCAATTTTACGCCAAAAGGCAATGGTTTTTTGTTTGTTTTGCTCACTTTCCCAAAGCGATGGTTTAGTGTCATCCCGATCCGATATATTCGTGTCATTTCCTTGTCCGCCGGGTGCAGCATGCAAATCGAGGATCAGGTACATATTGTTGGCTTTGCACCAGCTCAATAAACTATCGGTCATAGCAAACCCTTTTTGCAACCAGGTATTGGAAGCCGGATTGGGTTCTTTCTCACTGGGTAGCGTGTAGAGATTGTAATGCATGGGCAACCGAATGCTGTTGAATCCCCATTTAGCCATTGAATCGACATCGGCTTTAGTCATTTGATTTTTCAACCATTGATCATAGAAATGTTCACATTCTTCGTCGCCAATTAAATCGGCGATACGTGCTTTGATAGTATGTTGAGTTCCGCTGCCGGGCATACGTAGCATATATCCTTCCTGTAGCATCCAACCACCCAGTCCCATGCTGCGAAGGATGATTTCCTTTCCTTTTGAATCTACAATTTTTGAACCGTCAGCCTTTAGATAACCCTCGGCAGATAGTGTTCCTTTGCCAAGTACAAAGAGGCAAATAAGCAATAGAAAATGTTTTGTTTTCATGTGTTTAGTGTGATTTTATATACTTAATTCGGGCAAATACTGTTAATTGTATTCTTCTATCCTCAAAACAACGGAAGATGAATGTTACTTGAAGAAGTGATTGTACCGCAGCAAAGCCTCCAGGTAATAATAATCGGCATATACCAGCGGTGTGTTTATCTCCGATTTAGCCGGCTTATGCCCTACTGAATGTTTGAGAATAAAATAATTATTCTTGCCCAACTGTGCTTTATATTCGGGCGACGAAAGACTCTTCAGAATTTGCTCAGCAAAGAAAAAATACTTTTGCTTGTTTTCCGGACTATAATTACACAACTCCAAAAGTGCAGATGCATAAATTGCTCCGGCCGATGCATCACGCTCTTCATTCGGAATATTGAGCGCATTAAAATCCCAATAAGGGATTTTGTCTTTTGGCAAATTAGGGTGATTCATGATAAAACAGGCGATACCCTCAGCTTGTTTCAGGTATTTCGGATCTTTGGTCTCGCGATACATCATGGTGCAACCGTACAATGCCCAACCCTGCCCTCTGGCCCAGGCCGAACTATCGTTGGCTCCCTGAACTGTACGCTTACTGTACACTTTCTCTCCTTCTTCGTAACCTACCAAATGATAGCTGCTAAAGTCCGGACGGAAATGATTTTTCAGCGTGTTGTCGGCATGCTTTATGGCAATGTTATATAAGCTTGTATCATTCGAGTTTTTTGCCGCCCAAAGTAGAAACTCCAGGTTCATCATATTATCAATAATTACCGGGTATTTACAGTCCTGAAATTGATTCCACGATTTTATAACACCATAAGCAGGATGATAACGCGTAGCCAGTGATTTTGCACCGGTAAGCATCGGTTCAAGATATGCCTTATTCTTCGTTAATCTGTAACCGTTACCAAATGGGCAATACAACATAAAGCCCAAATCGTGTGTTTCTTTGTTGTACTTTTCTTTTTCAACGGCCTTTGTCCATATGTTGGCAGCACTTCTCCATTTGTTATCGCCGGTAAATTCATAAATATACCACAACGAACCTCCGAAAAAGCCACTGCACCACCAACTGGAGACGCGGTTATCCGGAGAACCATCTGGCTTGGTCGACTGCGGAAACTTAGTAATGTCAGGGTGTGACAATAACATGCCTTCATACTGTTTAGCTGCAAAAGCAAATTCTTTTTTTACATCAACAACTGGCTTCTTTTGCGAAAATCCAACTTTAAACACCAGTAATAAACAAAATACGAGAATGAATTTCAATTTCATAGAGAGTTATTTATATAATCAGATACCGGTCATTTCTGTATTTCATGGGCTATAATTCCCGCCATTATTTTAGCGCCTTTTTCACTTGGATGAACGCCATCAGGGAAATTCGTACACTCATTTTGCATTCCGTGGTACAAATCAATCGTTTTAAATCCGTTAGTTTTCGCCAGTAGTTCAACAGCTGGAATTACTCCTGCAGTTAAAGTCGAGTCATTAATGCCCCATTTTGTTTGACATACCGGCACTGGAAGGCAAATATAAATGCGAGGATGACCTTGGATAGTTTTAAAAGTATCTACCAAAGCCTGATAATCGGCTGCAAACCGTTTAGCATTCCAATTTTCTGGTTTTGTATCGTTGGTCCCGAGTTTGATAATAATGATATTCGGGCGCAAAGCAAACACATCATAAAATTCCTTAGCAGTCCAGTACGGAAAATCGCCCTTCTGTTGCAACGTAGTTCCACTCCGTCCCAAGTTTAAAACCGAGTACTTAGGTCCCAAAATACTATCAAGGATCACTGGATACGATGTTTTGCTCTGCCACACCAATCCCGCCCCTTCAGTGATACTGTCACCCACACAAGCTATTTTAGTCACGCCAGAACACGAAGTTAAAATGACAGAGAGAAAAATTCCAAAATAAATAAAAAACTGTTTCATTATTATAATTTTTTTTATATTGTATGTATTTGCGTCTAGTTATTTTAGTCTAGACTAACTAAACCCTTTTGTGCATTATCACTCCATTTTAAAGGGATAAGTTGATAAAATAAACATTGCAACTAGATTTTTTTCATATTATTCATTTTTTATTCAAAAATACGCATTTATTGGTTGATAAAAAAATTGCGCCGATGTAAAACCGAGATAATATTTTCTCATTTCTACACCAGCAGCAATATCAACCATCTTAACTAACAACAACATACTTTTTTATACCTAAACTTACCCAACCAAAATCAACCTAAATAAATCACGTGATAAATTATGCAATTATGTTGCCTGGGCAACGGATAAGCTTTTTTATTTAATCTTCTACCACTAATGTAGAAATAGAGTGTGGCAAACTGTTTACTGACACAGCCTTATTTCCAATAGAAAGATTGTATTTAGTTTCATCTGCTCCAGTGTTCATTACAATCACCGCGATTTTGCCATCTACATTTTCGAAAGCAGTAGTGAGCAATTTATCTCTGTTCGATGAGCAGCTGATGCGTTTAGCTCCCGGACGAATATACTTTGAGAACTGACCCAGATAGTAATAGATATTGGTATAAATCAATTTACCAGTTCTGGTATCGGCATGAATGGGAGCGAAACAGAAGTTTCCAACATGATTAGGACCGCCGGTCTCATCCAACAGAATATTCCAATCGGTCCAACCCACAGCACCATTATTAAAATCATTTATAAGTGAGGTACCGTATTTTTCACCCAGTGCCCAGTCATTAACTCTGTCCAACTTGAATGATTCGATGCAACCCTCTGTGAAAATCAGGTTCTTTTCTGGAAAAGATTCATGAACACGTTTTATATTTTCAAATAGCATATTGCCACCTGTCCATGTTTCGTACCAGTGAAAGCCAACACCCCAAATGTATTTCGCCGCTTCGGGATCGCTCAGGAGTACCGATGCACGTTGGTAAATCAAATCGCGGTTATGGTCCCAGGCAATAAGTTTTTTATCTGCCATCCCGCTCTTATGAAGCGTAGGTCCCAGGTAGTTTTTTACAAAATCACGCTCTTCGTCGGCAGTAAATATGCACGACTCCCAGCGTTGTTTGGCCATCGGTTCATTCTGAACTGAAAGCCCCCAAACAGGAATGCCTTGAGCTTCGTAAGCGCGAATAAATTTCACATAATAATTGGCCCAACTTTGATTGTAGCGACTCAATAATTTACCGCCACCCAACATGTTATTGTTATCTTTCATCCATGCCGGTGGACTCCAGGGACTCACAAACAGAGTCAACTTACCACCCGCAGCCGCAACAGCCTGTTTGATAAAAGGAATGCGGTATTTCTCATCGTGCGCAACATTGAAAGTACGGAGAGCCGAATCGCCATCAGCAACATAAGTATATGTATCACTGGAGAAATCGCAGCTGTTGATATTTGTACGTGCCAGTGTATAGCCAATACCCTGTTGAGGATTGTAATATGCGCTGAGGAACTCTTTTTGAGTTTCTTTGGATAGTTTGGCAAATGTTTCGGCTGAAGCATCGGTAAGTGCACCTCCGATACCCAAAACCGACTGATAGGTTTTAGATGGATCGAGAAATACACATGCCTCTCTTTCCAACGGTTGCTGTACTTCCCTGAAGTGCAACGAATTTTCTTTAGCAAGTCTCAGTGCTGTATTTTGAGCAGTTGTATAGACATTTACCTGCTTTCTGCTGATATCGGATGCCGGATTATTTAGGGCTACAACCTGCAGGCAGCAAGAAGCCATAACCAATTGTGTAAGAACGATAGAAAAACGTTTCATATTTAATATATTACCTTGATAACTAATACTATGATAGAAATAGAAAATCTCATAAAATTTGTATATTGATAAATAAGCCCCCTAACCGGAACCGGATATTGATTCATCTCCCGAATTCAATACCCCGGTTCCATTAGGGTTTACCAGCTTATCTTTATCATTTACCAACCGGTATTTTGCGTCCAGTCGGTTTTAGAAATTTCGCTTTGCGGAATCGGATACCAATTCATCTTTGGTAAGAATGTCCGTGTTTCCAGCGTTTTCACTTCGTAAGTATACACCGGAGCAGTTGCTGTTCCTGTATTGGTAATAATTATCTTTTTCAATGGAGCAGCAAGATAAGTTTCAGCCTTTTTCCAACGACGTAAGTCCCAGAAACGTTGATCTTCGAAGCAGAACTCCACACGACGCTCATTTTCAATTTTTGCTTGCGTAAGCATACCTGCTGTCAATTGACTCACACCGGCTCTGGCGCGAACTTTATTAAATGCCTCCAGTGCAGTCATACCAGAGCCTTTCGGATCTGCATTTTCTCCATAAGCATTATACATTGCTTCAGCGTAGTTCAACAAAATTTCTGCATATCTGAAGTAGCCCCATGCATGAATAGCAGTGGTGTTATTTACTAGATCAATAGTCGGATTTTGCCATTTCTTTAAATAATACCCAGTTTTGGTTGCATTTGTATTTGGAAGTCCGCAGTTACCGCCTGTATACGTTTGAATGGTTTGACCCGAGAACGAAACACCATTATAGAGAATAGAATTAACGAACCGTACATCTCTGTTGGCATAAGGCGCACTTGCATGTGCAGGGTTATTCCAATCAAAAGGAACACTCACTCCTGCATTCACCACTTCGAAGGCATCCACCAGGTTTTGACTAGGCGTAATACTATTGCCAGTGCTCTTATCAAAAACGATAGGAAGGTTGGCAAACTCAAGGGAATTTGTTGAGCCATAGTTACGCATAAAGATGTACTCTGTTTGTGTTGTATTATTCGAACCGAAAAGATCGGCATAATTTGCCCCTGCTACTAATGAGTATTTATTTAAGGCTATCACATCGTAAGCTGCTTTTGCAGCATCTTCCCAGGTTACAGTAGAACCCTGATCTTTGAAAAGCGGGCTGGCACCATAAAGAAGTGCGCGCGATTTTAAGGCCAAAATAGCACCATACGTTACTCGACCCTTATCATACCAGGTATATTTGGTATCAACATCCACCGGAATAATTTTGGCGGCCGAGTCACACAACAGAGTGATATGTTTTATACATTCATCAACCGAATTACGGGGAATATTCTTCCAGGTATTTGCATCAGCGTACTCCATTGGCTTGTTGATTATCGGCACACCACCATATCTTTTCACCAACTCGAAATAAAAGAAGGCCTTCAAAAAGAGCACTTCACCTTTCATAAACTTCACATTGTCACGCGCATTCCAATAGTCGGTTGAGTCAGTTACGGCTCCGTACTTTAAATAATCGATATCAATTTTACTGTGATTTTGGAGGAACAAATTAGCTTGTCTGATTCCGGCATAATTTGACGACCACACATTATCTGGATTGGTAAACTGATTCCATGTTCCGTTATTGAACATCTGAATAGCGGAACTTTCGTTCGTAAATTCCGCATTATCGGTAGCACCTTCCATCCCAAAAGTGGCAAAACCGTCGGGCAAATAACTGTATGTATTCCAAAGTACACCCTGAACGTAGGTGTACGTAGAGTACAGTTTTTCGATGGAAACATTCGCATTGTTGCTTCGCAGATCAAGGTAATCTTTCTGACAAGACACCAGCGAGAAAGCGAGTAAAGTAAGTGATAAAATATAATATTTAATTTTCATACTATCTTCGATTTATTATTGATATATGATTAAAAAACAATGTTTAAGCCAACACTAACAGATTTCATTAAAGGATAACCCATCGAAAGGTCCTCAGCTTCCAATGCAGTGATTTTATCCCAAACAAATAGGTTTGTTCCATTTGCAAATGCTCTTATAGTATCGAAATGTTTGAAAATTCCAATCTTCGGAACCGTGTAACCCAACTCAAGGCTACGTAATTTGATGAAACTTCCATCTCTCATCCAGAAATCAGAACTTTGAGTGTTATTCAAATTGGTTTGAGTGGTAAGTCTTGGCGAATTAGCTGTGAAAGCTGTTTCGGGAGTCCATGCATTCAGCGAGAAGGGAGTGATATTATTTCCACCCGCAAAAGGTTGTGTATAGGCCGATGGCATTATAACCGTTCTATTGGTTACTCCTTCAAAAAATGCATCCACATCAAAACCTTTGAATTTGAATCCAACATTCACGCCCATTGTCCACTCCGGAATTTTTGAGAATTTCATTGGAGTTTTATCATAGTCATTAATGATATTGTCGCTGTTTTGATCTTTGTATTTTAAATCACCCGGTTTTACATTGGCATATGATGATTTTACCACTCCTGTATTTAAGTTGCCAGAAGCATCAAAATCCGCTACCTGATAAAATCCATCGCTAACCAAACCGCGTGACTGATCAATTCTATATCCGGTGCTGTACAAGTAAGAATAAGGCTGTGCCACCTCCGACATATAATCAATTTTATTGCGGGCAAATGAAGCATTTACACCCACATAATATTCGAAATCACTTAGTTTTCCATCATATCTCAAAGTAGCTTCAAATCCTTTATTGGTAACCTCCCCTGTATTTAAGTACGGAAGGTTAAACCCTGCATACAAAGGAATTTCTGCACTCGGGAGTTGAATAATTCCTGTTCTTTTTTCGTGAAACAGATCGAAAGTAGCAGTTAAATTATTTAAAATCGTAGCTTCGAAACCGATATCGAAAGTAGATTTGCTCTCCCACGAGAAGTCAGGGTTGCCAATTGAACCTTCGCTCCGACCTCCTTTGTAGGTAACAGATGTTGTTCCAACGTTCCAGCCTGGTGAGCCGCTTACCGCCCATTGTCTATCTTTAAACCGGAAATCCTGATTCAAACTTCCTGTTGAACTAAATGATCCACGGAGTTTGAAATAGTTCAGCACTGCATTATCTTTCAGAAACTCTTCGTTAGAAACAACCCAACCAGCACCTACTGCCGGAAACAATCCATAGTGATCGGCATCACCCAAACTGGCTGTTCCCATATATCCCAACGATGCGTTCAAAACATATTTCTTCGCATAATCATACGATACAGCCGAAGATACACCTTGAGTGCGATATTCGTACACCAAACCATTGTAACTGTAGCTTTGCCTCTTCGCCAACGCCATAGCCGAAATTGTATGCAACCCAAAACTGCGGTTGTAATCCAATCCTAGCTGATAGGTAGAACGATTCCAATGACTTACTTCACCATCTGAAATAGAAGAGCCCACTGTACCATGCTTTTTATAAACATATTTTCCCGAAGCATCTAGAATAGGATTATCGTTAGCATCCTTAGTCAATTCATAGGTAGGTACAGAGAACGATTTCAAATAATTTCCCATATATTGGTTGCTAAATGAAACACCTCCATTTAGTTCAAGACCATTGGTAATCATATCCAGTTTTTCTATAAAAGAAAAGTTAGCCTGCATGTTACGGGTATGCCCGTTGTACACACCACCTTGTTTCAAAAGTTCCACTGGATTAAAATCATGATCGGAGTTAGTAGCCCATGTTCCATCAGGATTTTTGATTGGAAACGATGACGATGGTGTACTTAGCAGATTATTGAACAGATTCGTAGCTGTAAATCCGGCTGGTGTATCACGATCCTCGATTTTCCCCGACAATTCACTTTTTACCGTCAGATTTCTACTTAACTCAACGGCAATATTAGCTCTGAGGTTGTATTTCTTGTAAATAGCATTTGTACCAAAGTCTTTGTCCAATTCGCTTGCATTTCGGTACAACCCTTCATTGCGTGCATGATCGAGAATCAAGAAGTACTTTGCTTTGTCGCTACCACCCCGAAAGGAAATATTATAATTCTGTGTAGGAGCTGAAGATTTCAATACTTCGTTGTACCAGTCTACATTCGGGTGAATAGGATCACCGCCTGCATTATACAAATCAGGATTGGCATATTTGATGGGTAACCCATCGTTCTGACGCGCCTGATTATACAAGCGGGTATAATCGTATGCATTCAATACTGTTGGTAGTTGCACAGCGCTTTGCATACCGTAACGCGAATGGAATGAAATAACCGGTTTGCCATTACTACTCCCTTTTTTAGTAAGAATAGAAATCATTCCATCTCCACTAAAGCCGTACTTAGCCAGTTCGGTCGGGTCAGTAACTACCGATACCGATTCTACTTCGTAGGCCGACAAAGAAGCAATAGCTCCCATATCTACCTCAAAGCCGTCGAGGTAAACCAACATATTATTGGTCTTCGTATTCCACGATGATTGTCCGCGAATGGCAAATGAAGGGTTATCATAACCCGTTTCGCCCGATCCGGCAATAACAGTCAATCCGGGAATTCTACCATTAAGTGCATTCAGCAGATTGGTGGTAGCCATACGTTCCAGTTCAGTACCCGAAATGGTATAAGTTGCACCGGTTTTTTTCCAGTTGGTAGCCACTTCTTTAGCGGCAGTAGTAGCCTTCACTTCCAGAGGGTTAGTAGGCAGTTTTGCCTCCGTCGATAATGTGTTGTTCTGAGCCTGACTGCTAAAAGCACACAGGTTGCAAAACAACAAAAGCAAGATAGATACGTTTATATGATTTTTTTTCATTTTTTTCGATATTAATTTAATAGAAACACCTATAATTACCAACCCGGATTCTGACCGTTCCAATCTTTATTTCCTAGATATTTTTTGCTGATTTCAGCGTTCGAGAACGGCAAATAGTAATACCTCTTAGGAAATATCCGGTTCATAAATAATTCGGTTACCCAAGGACGAGTTAATGCACCATTTACCTTTTTGGCTGTGGTTATAATACCATGCAGCGACTGATTCAGTACCTTTGGTGCTGTCAACCAGCGAAGCAAATCGTTATATCTATTATTCTCATAGGCAAGTTCAATAGTACGTTCGTTTTGAATGGCAGCACGGAAACCAACCTGATCCAGACCAGCTTTATTAGGCATGCCTGCTCTACTACGTATAATATTAATGGCATCATAAGTTGCTTGCGAAGGACCACTGTATTCATTCATGGCTTCGGCATAGCTCAGATAGAACTCAGCTAAACGAAATACCGGCCAGGTAAAGTGCTTAGTATTCATATCATCCACACGTGGTATAAACTTAAATGTTTCAATAGCAAATCCAATTGTTCCTTCTGCTCCGCACAATTTACCATCTGGATAACCATCACCAGCTCTGTAATAGTCCAAATATCCTTTCTGTCCGCAATAATACATTCCGTCGTAAGCTATTGTTTGATAGAAACGAGGATCAAGATTTAAAGACTGAATATATACAGGAAGATCATTTCCACTTTCAGGAAGTGTCCATTTGGTACCATCTCTCTTTTCGTATAGTTGTAAAAATTCATTTGGCACATTGTTCTTTATACCCCAAGATGAATAAAATAGCCTTGACGACATATAAAGTGACCAGGAGTCAGTTTCCCAACCACTTGGCGCCTCGATACTTTTGGTATTAGCGAGAATGATTTCAGAATTTCCGTACACATTCCAAACCGATTCATAATCGCCCAAAGTAGCGTAGGTTTCGCCTGTTGTAAGTGGCTTACCTGTATTAAATAAGCTCACACCGGCTATAGCTGCATTATCAAGAACTGCTTTCGAAGCATCAGCTGCTGCTTTCCAACGTTCTTTGTCGTAGGTTGGGTAACAAAGCACAGAGTCTCGAGCATCACCAAAACGGGCTCCTGTAAGTTCTCCTTTTAAATTATCTGGCGTATTGTACTGAGGGCTGGCAGCATATAACAATACACGGGCTTTTAAAGCCAAAGCAGCAAGCTTGGTCACTTTTCCGAAATCAGCTGATGGACGTGTTTCCGGCAAAAAAGCAGCCGCATCATCGCACCATTTTACAATGGTTTCTACTACAGCTTTTATTGATCGTCTTGGATAGTTAACATCCTCATGCAATGAGTGGTCAATCAATGGAATTCCACCATAGTATCTGAATAATTCATAATGTTGCAAAGCTCTACAGAAAATAGCCTGTCCTTTTACATCATTTTTCCATTCAACGGTTGCATCTGCTACATTATCGATGTTTTCAAATACAAGATTCGCATGACGGATACCATTGTAGTGAGAACTATAACCACCATAATCACAGTTGGTTTCGGTGCTCATGTTTCCGGTTACATAATACTGCGTATTGATTACCTGTCCCGCCCACGTATCGTTCGATCCGTGAAGAAGGTATAACTCGTCGGTAATTGATTCCGGTCTTGATCCCGACCAGTCTTTAGCGAAATAACTTGTTACGCAAGTGTTGTACATCTGTGCAACAGCTTTTCGGGCCTCATTCTGTGTATGAAAGATGGTATCTGTGGTTACAGCTCCACCTTTTGGCTTTTCAAGAAAATCGTCACTACAACCAGTAGTGCTTAAACACAGCATTGCAACTATAGCTACGGTTGAGATGATCGTTGTTCGTATTTTATTCATATCTGGTATTTTTTTGATAGATAGTATTAAAAGTTAACATTAAGGCCTACGTTATAGGTTCTGATAAGTGGATAGCCATTATTTCCTAAATTTTCAGGATCTCCCCAGATTTTATTTCTCGAGAAAGTAAGTAGATTCGATCCATTCATATAAATACGGGTAGAACTGATACCCACCTTTTTCATAAACGAAGGCTTAACCGTATATCCCACTTCCATATTTTTCAGACGGACATAAGAAGCATCTTTCAGGAAGTAAGTATTGTAAGCGGCAGAACTATTATAAGCTGCAATCGGGAATTGAATATCCTCTCCGTTAGCACTTCTTTCCAATGTAAAGCGAGTTAATCCCACTTCAGTAATAGCCTCCAGATTATTAAACGGACGAGTTGAGATATAGCGATCTACCCCTGATACACCCTGAAGTAAAGCAGAAATATCGAAGCCCTTGTAGCCGAATCCAAACGAAAGACCAAAAGTAAATTCAGGGATATTTGTTTTACCAATTCGGATATTATCTTTCTTGTCGATCACACCATCCTGATTAACATCTTCGAAACCAATCTCCCCCGGTTGCAATACAGCACCATTGTATCCTAAATCCTTTTCGTATACCGGGTTGCCGGCAGCATTTTTATACGGTTGTCCTGTTTTATCCAGTGCCAATACCGGGCTCGACAATATAGGATTCCCAGCTGCATCTACCTGATATAAATCAGCCCATGAGGTGTACAAACCTTTATCTTTAAGCATCAAGAGTTGATTGATAGGTCTGCCAGTTGCCGACTGATATCCCAGTCCATCAGCAATGGCCTCATCCATAAACACAATTTTGTTTTTGTTGTGAGAGAGGTTTCCTTTTATCCAATAATCGAGTTTACCAAAATTGCTTCTCCAATTCAGTTCTAATTCCCAACCCCAGTTTTTCACTTGCCCAAGGTTATAAGGTGGCAAAGTTGCCTGTACAATATCCGGAATCGTTTGTTTATTCGAAAGAATGTCTACTCGATTTTCATTGAAGTAGTCGAAAGTTGCTGACAGTTTACTATTAAACAGTTTTGTTTCAAAACCGATATTACTTTTCGTAGCGGTTTCCCAGGTTACATTCGGATTACCCACAGTTCCTTCTTCAGCACCACCTACCCAGTTCCGATCTCCCAGCGTTCCAAAAGTATATCCTCCGCTGTAGTTCCATGTGTTTGGTAAATACAGATATCGTTTAGAAACCCAATTCACGATCACATTATCATTACCAACTTTACCTACAGAACCGCGGAATTTCAAGTACGTAACGATATCGTTTTTTGGAAAAAAAGCTTCATTTGAAACCACCCACCCAAGTGAATACGCCGGTAAAAATCCGTAACGCAATCCTTTAGGGAAATTTTCGGAACCATTATATCCCATATTAAATTCGGCAAGGTATCTGCCATCATATCCATAAGTTGCACGTCCCACCATACCCAGGTAAGCATGAGGAAGATCAGGAGTTAATGATGGGTCATATTTCTTTTCAACATTATACAGAGCCAATGCACCAATATCATGTTTTCCAAAGGAGTGGTTGTAGTTCAATGAACCCTCGCCATATACTTTTCTCCATTTACCCACATACCAACTAGCCCAACGTTGTGGTGGAATTTCTTCACTCATTTGCGAAAAAATAGGATCCATTACATCACCATTGGAATTAGGCGTCAGCTTATACCATAGTGTTGGGGTAGCACCACCATCACGGGTTTGGAAGTAACTGTCATAAGCAATCCGGGCATTAACTGACAGACCATCTAAAATCCTATCCAGTTTGTATTTTAGTTTCAACGACGAAGTCATTGTACTTTTAATAGTATTGTTATAACCCATCCCTGCAATTTCCTCTAAAGGATTTTCACCAATTTTAGTGTTGGTATAAGGCATCACAAATTTTCCATCTACTATACCCGGCGTAGTAATTGGATTACTCCACATGATACGTTTTTCCCACATCCAGCCTTCGTTATCCAGGTTCAATCCTCCCTGCACTTCATGCTGATAGCCTAAATCAACAGACACACGAAAATCTTTATTGATATCGAAGTCAAAGTTTCCACGAATGTTGTATCGTTTGTTGGTATACGCCATGTCATCCGGAAATGCCATATAGTCAGTTTTAAACATCCCGTTTTGGTTCAGGTATCCGAGCGATACGAAATACTTCATACTCTCGGTTCCACCATTGATGTTTAAGTTTACCTGACTTTGATAAGAATGTTTTTTGAAGATACGACTTTGCCAGTCGGTATCAGGGTGAAAATAAGGATCGTAATTTGGATTTGTTTGTCCGTTAGCCAAAAGAGGTGTATGTGCATTTTTATATTTCAACAAATCATCGTCGGAATAATAATGAGCTGCTTCTTTTTTCCAGTTAGCATCTCTTTTGGTTACAAAATCTGCCCAGGTAGCAATATCTGCATCTTTTGCGTGATTAATCCAATAGGTTTCGAAACTCTTTTCGTTTTGCAGGGAAGCATAATCGAAAGAGTTGACAAAATTGGGCAATCCGGTAAACTCATTCATAGCTGTTTGCGCTGACAAGCTGATTTTTGGAGCACCTGCTTTACCACGTTTGGTGGTGATTAAAACTACTCCATTTGCACCACGGACACCAAATACGGCAGTAGCCGATGCATCTTTCAGAATACTGATGGTTTCAATCTCATTAGGGTCAATGTTGTTGTAGCTATCGCGTGCCACACCGTCCACCATTACCAGCGGACTTACTGAACTTGAATAGGTTCCCACACCACGAATGTACAAATCTGAAGCATCTGCTCCCGGTTTTCCTGAATTTTGTACAGTAATAAGACCTGATAATCGTCCGGCTAATGAATTACTGATATTTGCCGTTGGAGCCTGTATCAGATCTTTGGCTGAAACGGTAGAAATAGCCGCTGTTACCGACTCTTTCTTCTGACTACCATAACCTACTACCACTACTTCGCTCAATCCTGTTGACGATTCTTGCATTACAATTCGTAAAGAAGATTGGTCAGCAATCGCTTTCTCAATTTTGTCGTACCCAAGATAACTAAATACAAGGGTCTTTTGTGCCGGATTGGTCAGATTCTTAAAGACAAAGTTGCCATTAATATCCGTTGAGCAACCCAACGATGTGCCCTTAACTAAGACAGTTACTCCCGGCAATGGTAAAGCCTTTGAATCAACTACCACTCCGGAAATGTTTTGAGCCATCACTTTGCCTATAGCAAACATAATAATCAAAACAATAATCACTCGTTTCTTCATTGTATACTATTTATGTCTTCCCCTTTCTTTGTGTTTTTGATGATACGGGTTGACTGGTTAATAAAAAATAATAATTGGTTAATCTATCTGCGTGTTTTTGAATTGCCTTTTTAGTGTAATAAGTAGTGTGGATATATTTCATTATCTCTTCATACCCCCCATATTCAAATAAATATTAATAAATGTATTAAATACACTTGGTGTCGTTTGAACAATTTGATGCAAATATATTTCGATTCATCCTATATCATTACATTTTATACCTCTACAAAAACTATATGATGACAATAATGTACCTATATTACGCCTCTACACATCTTTAATCATTCACCTTATAATCAAACATATAAAAGTATTTCTAGCCTTTTATTTATTTTTTGTATTAAAAAACATATCTTTGTACACACTACATCACCATAAAAAGTCGCAAATTAATATTAATACTGATAGCAATATGTCACACCGTACAATGCTTATCATAATTAGCATGTTTTTACAATTTAGCACCTGTATTTTTGCTGGTGTGGAAAAAATTGAGAACATATGTATTCCTCAGATTGTAAACTTTGACAAAACAAGCTACAATGCTGCCAACCAAACCTGGTATATATCTCAGAATAAAAAGGGATACCTTTACTTTGCCAACTCTGGTGGATTACTGGAGTACGATGGTAGTCAATGGACAAATAATACTCTACCAAATGGAGAATCAATGATTCGTTGCGTTGCCATTGCCGATGATCAGAAAGTTTACATCGGTGCACAAAGTGAATTTGGATATTGGTTAGAGGAGAATGGTTCACGTAAATTAAAATATTTCTCTCTCTCACAACATTTTAATTTAAAACTTAAAGACGAAGATTTTTGGAAAATTATTCTATTGAAGAATGAAATTTACTTCCCGAGTGCTAAGAATATTTATAAATTCAACACCAAGACAAATACTATCTCCATTATTCCGGCGCCTAACTGGTTTCAGTTTGTTTTTGAAGTGAACGAACGAATATTTGTACAGGAAAAAAAGCTTGGACTCATGGAATTGCGGAATAATAAACTAGTGTCTATTACTGGTGGAGCAGTTTTGAGCGGCGACTGTGTGTACGGTATGGTCCCTTTATCGTCGACATCTATCCTGATTGCAACCATTGACAAAGGGTTGTATCGTATTGACAATGGTATAGTCACCAAATGTACTTTCCCCTGCGATGCTTACCTTATCAAAAATCAGGTTTTTAGCCTTTGCTTATTGCCCAACGGACGAATTGCGTTCGGCACTATTCTCAATGGGTTGCTTATTACCGACCACAATGGCAATATACTCTCCAATATCAACAAGCAAAAAGGACTGCCAAATAACACGGTATTGAGTACTTTCTGCGATAAAAACGGGAATTTATGGCTTGGACTTGACAAGGGAATAAGCCATATACAAATCAACAGCCCCATCCGTAACTTTACAGATCCTAAGGGTTCTTTGGGCTCGGTGTACGATGTAAAGGAAGACAATGGACACCTTTATTTTGCTACCAATCAAGGACTCTATTATTGCACTACCGCCGATCTGGCCTACCCCGACAGAGAATTGAAATTTACGTTATTACCCAACATGCAAGGACAGACGTGGGAATTGCAGAGAATAGGCAACCGGCTGTTCTGCTGTCACAACAAAGGGCTGTTTATGATAAACGGAACGCAGGTGACCCACGTATACAAAGGAAGTGGTGTCAACCATATGGTGGAGATAAATGATAAAACAGTAGTATTCTCCACCTACGAAGGCTTGTGTGTACTAAAAATGCAAGGTAAGGCTTTTACAACACAAAAAATTGGGCAATATCCCTATTATGGCAATTATCTGGCAAAGGACAAGAATAATCTGATTTATGTTGGCAATAATTCGGTTGGAATTTATCAACTACAGTTTGATGCTAACTTTGATAAAGTACTGTCGTCCAGAAATAAACTGGATAATATCAACCTCAATAAAAATACTTTCAAGGGCGTTTACTCCGACCGCAACAACTTGTATCTGTTAGACAAATCGGGCATCCTGAAATACAATGCTGTACAAAACCGCTTTGTGCCCGACGCAATTTTAAACCGTTTGATTCCCAAAGACGGCAGCGTCAACCGTATCCAGTTTACCAACCACGATATGTGGTGCTATACCTCCGACCGTTTCTTCTGTATACGCAACTACGACCAACCATCGGCTTATTTGCTCTCCCGCAACATGGAGTCGTTGTACAATCAGGTGGTGAATACCAACGAAAATATTCTGAATATTGCACCCGATAAATACCTGGTGTGTACCTCCAATAGTTTCTCGGTACTCAACACCACCGATTTTGGTCGAAAAACACGAAAGATGCAGGTCTATATCCGCGATATTGGGACTTTTACCAACAAGATGCACTCGCTGGAGCTTGAAAATCCAATGGCGTACTATGCCAAACACGATATTGAGTTCCCAAACAACCATTCCACCATTTTCATTCGATTCACCCTTCCCTATTACGAAAATGCCGAAAAGATACGGTATAGCTATCGCATAAAAGGGAGCTCCGACAATTTCTCCATCCCCTCGCAAAGTAGCATGATTACCTTTCCGCATCTGCCTTCGGGGAACTATACTTTTCAGGCAAAAGCCACTATCGAAGGCACCAACGAAGTGTATTATTCGCAGGACCTGCAGATTCATATACTCCCGCCCTGGTACCTTGGTTGGATGGGCTACGTATTACTATTATTATTACTTTGCGGCGCAGCTTACCTGCTGAGCATGTACCACAAAACAAGACTTCAACGGCAAAAGAACCGCATTGCCAACGAATACGAAAAAGAAATGGCCAAAATGGAAAACAACATACTGCAGGAACAAGTACGGTTACAAAATGAAGAGTTGCTGCACATAACAAAGACCATGTTGCGCAAAAACAAGCTGATGAACAAACTGGATACCGAGATTCTGAAGATGTCGGAAAACAAATCCATCCCCGCCGTGAACCTGCGCGGACTAAAAGCCATAGTGGAGATCAATAAAAACCCCGAAGAAGAATGGAAAATCTTCGAGATGAGTTTCAATAACACTTACAACAATTACCTGGTGAACCTCAGTAACCGTTTCCCCAGCCTTACCACTTCCGACCTCAAGCTGGCGGCCTATATACGCATGAATATCTCTTCGAAAGAAATTGCCTCGCTGCTTAATATCTCCCTTAAAAGTATAGAGATGGCCCGCTACCGGCTTCGCAAAAAACTGGAGATAGAACACGAACAAAACCTGACGGCTTTTTTAATGAGTATTTAAAGAAAGGGGAGTTCTGGCAAAGACCATTATTCTTCATTTACAGCACTTTATAAAAACGACGTTCCTCAAAATCGTCCGGACAGATGACCTTGGAGTTATAACAAAGGACTTGTCTTTCCCTGAAATAGCTTGACCAAAAAAGTCAAGAAAAAAAGATGGAAAAACAAAGTGATCTATTGTTCAATTTATACGACTCAACGCACTATCCTTGCACCTCATTATTATACTCAATCAAGCTATCCAAACTCCGAACTACAACGACACCTCATTGTATTCCTTTTATCCTCTAGTACTACACACTATCCAATCCACAAAACGAAGCAATGCAGCTTCGTTCCTATACGTTATAGTGCAATAACTATCAGGCCTTTCACCCGAATCATGCAGTCAACAACTATTTTAAAAATTAATTAAATGATACGTTGTTAATACGAGAAAATGTTTTTACCTTTGGAGCTGATTTTTAATTAAAAACAAAGACAAATCATGAAAAAGCTATTCGGTATTTTAATGTTCTCTATTTTGGCGTTCAACTTAGTTGCTCAAGAATTTGAAGTTCCAAAAAATTGTATTCTGTCTAAAGAAGAAGACTATGCAAAATATGAGGGTGATATTTTAAAGGGAATAGATTGGCTATTAAAAACACCAATAAGCTCTCAACCCGAAAAACGTAGAGAAATAAATAGATTTGTGATGACATGGCTTACCGGAAGTCCAACTGTAACTGTGAATATAAAACCGGAGATTGTAAATTTCATGAAACCTAATCCCGACTTGTTAATGGTTTTCATGTGTGGCTGGACAAAATATTCAATTGAAAACAAGGACAATAACAACACAGCTATGGGAAATCAAAAAGGAATAGAAGCTGTAATTGAATTCTATACTAAGAATAAAGAATATCTGAAAAAAGACAATAATGTTGAAAAGTATATCAAATTGAAAGAAAACGGGAAACTAGAAGAGTATATTTCAAAGAATGCTTAAAAAACTTATTCTAATAACCAGCATATTATCATTACAAACTAACGTGGATTCGTATATTTTGCTCTCGAATTCACGCAGTTGGTAATTCTCTGAACAGCGTAGCGTAGTTCGGCAAAGCGTCTTCGCTTTGTCGTGTTAGAAGGGAAGTTCTAGCTTTGACATAGCGAAGACGCTATGCCAAACATCGGAAACAGCATTATTTTCACAACGACGAATGGGGGAGCAATTGGACTTTATTGCAACGCCAAAGAATGGCTAAATAAGAACAGAAGATGACAGAAAAAACGTTACTAATTTCATTTTCACTATTGATAATTGTTCTAGCTGCAATGAATTTCAATGAAAAATGGAATAACAAAAACTATGAAAAACTTAAAGACAAAAAACATACTTGGTATTGGTTTAAAGTTTTCAAAGTTTCAGAGACAAAAGAAAATTTATTTAAGCTTTATAAGGGGCTGAGTATTTTTGTGATGATAATCCAAACAATTACAATTATATTTCTACTGACACGAAAATAAAAATGGATTACTGCTAACACACGCCACAGTCATTGGCTGGCTGACGAGCATTTAGCAGGTTTTGCTCCAACATTCACTTTGTGGGTAATTGTCAGAATCAGAATTCACAGAATTATTGAATTTACTGAATAAGAGTTGAAATTTTTGTAACGTAAACAAACTGAACTCTGATTGGCAAAGCGTCTTCGCTTTCTTTCCGTAAATGGACGAACAAGTTCTGGCTTTGACATAGCGGGACGCTATGCCAAACATCGGGTAGAGTATTATTTTCAGAACGGCGAACGGAGGTCTGTGACCACGAGTTTTAAGAAGATATTTTAGAAAAAAAAAATGAAGACCATACTAAATATCATAACCCTGACTGTTGGAATTATTTTTTGTGGTTGTTCTCTGTCCTCAAAAAAGACTGAAACGACCGCTAAAAATACGATTGAAACAAATCGTAATATTGAATATGATAATTTTGAGACAACTTTTGATTCGCTAAAATTTAAATTTGAAAAAGGAGATAGAATAGTTATAAATGGTTGGTTGCTACTTGGTCCGAAAACATTTTTTGATTCAATCTCTATCGACAAAAATCTATTTAAAGGAAGGCGTATAAAAAAGAATACTACTTCAGAGCTTAAATACGGTTATTGGGGAAAATCAAGCAATATCTATGAACTACAAATTCCTGACATGGATATTCTTCCTCATGGCGATTTTATTGACATTAATGTATGCGAATACTTAGTTCCAAACGAACAGATTTTCTATTTTTTAGATGGTGCACCATGTGAATCTTATTCGAAAGTTCTTGACAGAATAAAAAATTATGGAATAAAAAATATCCAAAAAGTAGACGCCAAAGGTGCAACTAAAATTTGGGGTACACATTACGGAAAAAATGGCGCATTGATAATTGATATAGATATAAAAATACATGCTCAATATATGTTTCGACCTTTTGACACCAACAACATATTTAGCAAAATTATAAAAATCGATAGTGTTGAGTATTATTCAAAGAAAGTAAATGCAGGGAGAATGGATAAACCGACAACCATAAAAAAAGAAAAGGGAATTATCAAAATACCTTCTGGTAATTCGACAATTGTATTTCGTGATGACAAAAGGGATGAAAGTTTTATAGAGTACACTGCAATAGGACAAAATCTTAAACATAAATGGGTATTGATTAAGTCGAAAGATTATAACCAAGACTGTTATTACTTAGTTAATCAGGTATATAATAAGATTGATACTTTATCTGAACCACCACAAATTTATGGAGATAAATTTCTCTGTGGACAAGGTGGTTCTGCTGATGGTTATCCAGCGTATGTTGAGATTTGGGATACTCAAAACGGAAAACTTAACAGGATTCTTAAGTTTAAGTGGGAGTCATATGGACTTGACATTAGAAAAATGTACCTGAGAAAAGACACACTTTTCATAAAGAACTACGAAAACAAATATTTGAAAATGAGGATATAAAAAGAATGCATAGAATAATAGTTGGAATGGATATTATAGCTGTATCTTCATTCTGATAATTTTAAAATTTTGGAATGATTGTCCATCTACCGAAGAATTCTGAATGAGATAAAGGAACGGAAGCAACACAATTAAAATTATAAACGAATAAATAGAGAACTTCATGAACCAGACTAAATTGGGTTTATCGATCAAAAAAATATATTTCATTTTTGTATTGATATTTCTTTCTTCTTGCATATACGAACCTCTTGATATATATGAAAACCCTGTAAATGCCAATCCTGCAGCACCACAAATAAGCAATCTCGAATTAAATGTCAATGCAGACACTTTGTGGGTATATGGTAATCAGAAATTAAAGTATCATTTTCAAAGCTCAAATGAAAAGCAAAATATACTTGGATTAAAAATTTATATCGATGATGTAATTTGTGACTCTGTTATGTCTGACAATGGTGAGTTTAATATTTTACAGTCAGCATTAAGTGAAGGTATTCATAAAATGAATATACTGTTGTATACAAAATCAGGAACCGGGAGCATTGCCGACCGACTAAATGCAGAGTCAATATTACTAACCAAAAAATGGGTGGTTATGGCTGATTATTCTAAGAAAAATGTAACATCCACCATTGAAAATGGCTATCTGAAATTACATTGGGACAGGTATAAAAATCTTGATCTGAAATCTTATAAAATTCAATATTCAGGCGAAACTAAAAATGATTACTATGTAGATTCTTTATACTATGGAGCCCAAAGAACATTTAACATAAACGTTGAAAAAATGAATGGTGATATTATAACATGGGGTTCTTTGGTTGTGGCTGAAAACATTGCTAAACCTGAATTAAAAATATCTGCCGATAATACGTATTATATTACTTGGCATAAAAGTCCATATTATAATTCTATAAAATACAGATACGAATTTCACAACTCAGATGATAACAGTCCTGCATATGGAGATTATGGATTTAAAAATGGGAATGACACTGTATACGTTGGGAGCTTACATTTTAGCGATTATTTTAATTTTTCTGTTTATACTGTGCCAAAGAAACTGAATGAATACACGAATGATTATATGATATGTCCAAGGGGCTACATGCTGCAATATGCTGGCGAGCCTGCTAATATTAGAGCAAATACTTCATATACTTCGGCAGACACCCTCACTTCGTTTGACACGAAAAATGTATATAAATACTTTTTAAATGGACAAACCGTATACAATGAACCGATCTTGCCAGCAAGTTCGTCCGGATTTGTAGCTTTACAACTTTCTCCAAGAGGCAAGTATCTGCTTGGGATAAACTATGCTTCAAGTACTACTGGCATGAGGTATTTTGCTAAAAATCTATCTACCGGAAATGTTTATTATATGAATTATACCCAACCTGGGGCTTACGAGCTTAACTACAATTTAAGCATGCACATATCCGACAATGGTATAGGAATTTTCGAATTTGCAACCAAAGAATTGCTTTTTGACTTCAAGAATAATACAGAAATAGCATCGAGAACTCTTTCTGCACCACAGTCGGAATCATTTCTTTTTAAAATCTCGCCAGATGGAAAACATGTTATATCGTCGATTTATTCTGAAAACGTTGTACCCAATGTATTCAACATTAATGCGTCAAATTTGGAAAAAATGTATAATGTAGAAGCTACATACACAAAATGGCAATTCAATCCTACTGACCCGAACATGATAACTTCAGTCAAAAATAAAACACTTTCTGTGATTCAATGCGAACCTTATGCCCTACTTAGAAAGATTGAATTTGCAAGCGATGAAGTATTTATGAACATCGACTATTTTACCAATGAAATACTTACTATAAATGCTAATCAGTTTATAATTAGAAGTCTAAATAGTGGTAATGTGATAAAAAGGATTGCTAAGCGACAAGAGCAATATTATCTGTATGACAATTTTATACTTCATAATCATCACATCATAAAAAACAATGTGATGCTTAAAACCCAATAATATGAATCGTAAATATATAATTTTATTTCTGTTGCTTATAGTACAGTTGAATAATCTTAGTGCTCAAAAAACTTATTTTGGTTTTGATGCAGGTTATGGAATTTATGAAATGGCCGAAAACAAACATATTATTGGAAATTCGATGAATTTGAATGCATTACAACCTCATTGTGTTAGTAATTTTCCGGGATATTTATTTTTTAGACCTTATTTAGGAATTGAATATCAACATTTAAATTTTGGAATTACCTATACACTTATGTCAACAGGTTCACGATATTCGATTCATGATTATAGTGGTGAATATAAGTTTGATGCTCAAATTGTAGGGAATGCTGCCGGAGTGTTTGCAGAAATACCAATATATTCTTTTAATAAATTCAGATTTTTAATTGCGGCTGAAAGTGGTATAATTCTTAATAAAATGAAACTCAATGAAAGTATTCAATTAAAGGATATATATAACCAACAAGACGATTATAATCTTAGGTCAATTAATATTTATGTAAAACCTTATCTGAAAGCCGAATATAAAATCATGAAAAGTATAAGCGTCAATTTTTTAATAGGTTATCACAAAGATGTAATCGCAAAAAAAATGCACTTAGAAGGTGACAATTTGAGTGTATCTGATTTTATTGCTGATTGGGATGGTATTCGAACAAGCATTGGAATGTCTTATAGATTTGATTAAATACCTCATATTTAATCTGTAATAACGCCTCACTATATTATAAAACAAAATAAAGTATGAAAACAGTAATTAAAATCTTCTTGTTGATGGTCACCATGCTGGGTGGCTACTCTTGTTCGGTGGTACACATCCCACTGGCATCTACTAAAGCCGTGAATAACAAAACTTACACGGTAGAGTACTTGTTTGAGCAAGATGGCTGTAAGGTTTACCGCTTTGAAGATAACGGTAATTATGTATATTTCACCAACTGCAAAGGTGATGTTACCAGTATAAAAAATGACTCCACTCAGGTACGTGTGATGAGTGCAAAATAAACAGAAGAAAATAGAATTCTGATGTCACAATTCACTGAACTTAGACAGTGGAGAGCAGTCACCATGTAGGTAAACACCCCTTTTGTTCAGATATGCTGTAAGTTTCGGCAGGGTATCGGTTTGTAAAACGAAAACAGTTATAATATGCACGTAATAATAAGAAAAGCAACAGAAAGCGATTTTGAAAAAGTCTATCCTTTGTTTGAGCAACTTTGGCCAAATAAGGAGTTAGATAAAACCGCATTAAGAATTGTGTTTAATCGGGGCGTGAATTCAGACACGGATGAATTGCTATGTCTTGTCTATTCCGACGAACTGATTGGATTTTGCGCTTATGCAATTGTAAATAATTTGTGGCAAGCCGGATACATATCTTATATGTATGCAATGGTGGTTGATGAAAAACAAAGAGGAAAAGGGTTTGGTACAATATTAATTAACGAGTCAATAAAAGATTCGAAGGCCAAAGGATTAAAACGGTTGGAATTAGATTCCGCATTTCACCGCGAAAAAGCTCATGAATTCTATCTGAAGCTTGGATTTGAGAAACGAGCTTTTCTATTTTCGCATTCTCTTTAATAGTATTGATTCCGAATATACCAAGTGGACGGCAAATGAAAGAAACAACAATTACAATTAAACTATTTTGAATAAACGCAGATTAAAAAAAGCACTAAGAAGGTTGATGAATTTGCCCGGTGGCATCTATTTCTTTTTATATATCATCAATAAAATCAAACACTTCTACTTTAAAGCAATAAAGTCTACCCGAGTAGCTTATCCTTCAACGATAATGTTGGAACTAACAAATCAATGTAATCTTGCCTGTACTATTTGCCCAAGAGAGTATAATTACGGGAAGGCTATGGATAAGGGTCAAATGAGTGTTGAATCTGCAAAGAAGATAATTGACGAGCTATGGCCCTACCTTGACTCTATCGGGTTAACCGGCATGGGCGAAACATTTCTTTATAACGAGATAGAAGAGATAGTAGACTATATAAAGAAAAAGAATAAAGGAATTATCATCTTTGTATCTACTAACGCCGTACTGCCAAATTTTATTGAAAAGGTTTCGAAAATAGTAGGTAAAGTTGACACAATACAGATATCGATAGATGGGCTAGATGATGTTTATGAGCGTATCAGGAAGAATGCCAGCTTTCAGGAGTTAGACAGTAATTTACGATTGCTTGCTAAAATTACGAGTAATACCAACACAGACATAATGCTAAATATGGTGGTAACCAAAGAGAATTATAGCCATATGCCTTCGTTAGTAAAGTATACAGAAGAGATTGGGATTAAATACATCGATTTTACATTATTGAACCTCGCCTCTGTTACAAATATAGATCGTTCCTATTATGATTTTTATCAATCATCTGACTTCTCCGATGTACTTTCTGAATTAGATGACACCATAAATAAAACGCCCTCAGTTCTGGTGACGGAGAGAAACTTCAAGACAGATAATAATTTTCAGAAATGCCCCTACCCATGGACTCATTTCTATATTTGTTGGAATGGATATATCGCACCCTGCTGTGCAAAGCCCTTTCCGAAGGAACTGAATTTTGGCAATGTATTTAATTCGAAAGTAATAAACGTTCTAAATGGTACTAGCTATAGACGGTTCAGATCTCTATGGTATAAAAATATCACACCCGATTTTTGCGACAAGTGTCATTTCGTTGATTTAGAATCAGTTAAAAAGAGTAATTAAATAGCATACTAAAATATAAACATGAGTAAAATTGACGGATACAAAAAAGAACTGCTGACATTCGACTTAATGAAGGCTAATCTATATGCGATATTTAGTTTTATTCCCATATTGATACTATACGGGGTCCCTTTTGTTCTATTGTGGCGAAATACTTTTAGTAAAGTTGCATTGAAGAATTTTATAGATGAATTTACGCTTGGCTTTGGGGGTAATTTTGTCTCTATCTTGTTAGTGATGACTATCGGGATTATTGCGCACGAATTAATTCACGGAATTACCTGGGCCATGTATACCAAAAATGGTTTTAAATCGATAAAGTTCGGAGTATTATGGAAAGTACTTACCCCCTATTGTCATTGCAGTGAACCATTAAAAGTCAAACATTATATTACAGGTGCTATTATGCCTGCTATTATCTTAGGATTTCTACCATTCGTTTACTCCTTATTTACAGGAAATGCACTTTGGCTATTCTTTGGTATTTTCTTTACCATGTCTGCTGTTGGTGATTTTCTAATCGTAAATTTAGTGAGAAGAGAAAATATGAATAGCCTTGTGCTGGACCATCCATCAGAAGTTGGGTGCTATGTTTTCAGAAAAGAATGAAAATCCCCATAATAATATGGAATAGAATAAAATATCAAAAAGTGTGTAACAGAAAAATCAACAAGATGATTAATAACAAACTATTATTCGAGGTTTACATGATTGTAAGGCTCCTCATTTTTATCACATTTATCATTATTGCGGGAATTATAGTCTCAAGGTTGTTCCTGAAAATAGATTTAATTCCATCTATATTTTCCAACAAAAGCAAGGATTCATTGATAATACTCAATTGGATCATGGTTTTTTTTATACTAATCGACGAGAAAGTCAAACCGGCTTACATTGAATTTGAAATTATTGAGGACGAAATTATTATCAAAACTTACAATCCACATTCTAATAGATGGGAATCTCCATTCGCTTTATTTGGTTACAAAAGAAGAATCAAAGAATTGAAAATGAATAGAGAAGAATATAATAATTACTGGCTCACAATAGGAAGATTTGGACTTAAGAAAGAACTTAAACTCCAAAAGATAAATAATGATGGAGTTTATGAATCGTCGAACATTAATATAAGTCTGTTAGGACAACAAAAATATACAAATCTCATTCTAGCCATCGACAGACTGAGATCCAAGATTTGTTTAAACTAAAAGAATATACTAAAAAACAACTACTATGAAAACAAGCATCAGGTACTCGAAACTTCTTCAAATTGGATTGTTGCTTACTTTTTTTCTGCCGTTCTTCCCCCAGGGTTGTGAGCCTAAAAAAGCAGAAAAAGCACCTATGG
>Ga0302288_1000559_pt1 | contig 29079 bp, 20 predicted proteins | sample III_Fen_N1_1_FD_194549 | JGI IMG/M metagenome (GOLD analysis project Ga0302288, IMG submission 194549) | Peat permafrost microbial communities from Stordalen Mire near Abisko, Sweden - III_Fen_N1_1 | ecosystem: Environmental > Terrestrial > Soil > Wetlands > Permafrost | place: Sweden: Abisko...
TAGTTGGTACTCCTGTAGTAGTTGTGTTTTTTAAAATACCGGTAGTCAAAGCTGCAAGAGAAGCTCCATTGATCTTGCCTACAACAGTTGCACCTTGAGTTCCGGTAACATCACCTACTAACGAACCTGTAAAAGAAGCTGCGGAAGCTGCTGTTCCTGTGGTATTTTGATTCAATATTGGAAAATCTGCAGCTACCGCAATAGTTGGGACTCCGGTAGCAGTTGTATTTTTTAAGATACCAGTAGCTAAAGCTGCAAGAGAAGCTCCATTGATCTTGCCTACAACAGTTGCACCTTGAGTTCCGGTAACATCACCTACTAACGAACCGGTAAAAGAAGCTGCGGAACCGGTTGTATTTTGATTCAATGTTGGTATATCCGTTGCATCAATAGTGCGGAATGTGGGGGTTCCATCCGCAGCATTTGGAGCTGCAAAAAACTTTTTGGCAGTTTGACTTGCCCATGCAGCAGTTAATGCGCCGGATGAAGTTATTGGAGAATTTGTCACTGTCATCTCAGTCGGTAAGGATAAGCCTACCGAAGTAACTGTTCCATTGTTTGTGGCACTAATAAGTCCTGTTCCATCCACGCTCAATCCGCTACCTACTTTTACGCCACCCAATGTACTACCAGTGGCAACAGGCAAAGTATAATTAGGAATATTTAAGATATTAGAATTTAAAGTAGCTGGTCCGCTTATTCCAATGGTAGTAAGAGAAATGACTTGAGTTGTCTCTGCCCACACTGCACCATTCCATACAAAACTAGCTGTTTTATTAGCATTTATCGTTACTGAACCTATTGTCACAGAAGTTGTACCAATATTATTCACCTGCAGTATTCTACCTGCAGCTGGGTTTGTAGGAGTAGGTAAACTAAGGGTTTGCCCTGGTGTATTTTGATTCAGATTGATAGACGTGTAAATATCAACAGTTGCCACACTACTACCAATAACCCCTCCAAAAGGTTTATCTGTAATCACGGTGGTCTCAAACAAGATTGAACCATTTACGTGAAGTTTGGCCAGTGGCAAGTTAGTCCCTATACCTACGTTTCCGGTTTGCTTTAAATATATATTACTTCCACTCAGTGTCCACTTGCTTGCATCTATCGTATTTAGCGTTCCTTTATTGTCAATAACTCTGATTTGAGATAGTGCAAACAGATGTATTGACATAAAAAAAAGTATGGATATCCTGATTTTCATTTTATTTATCAACAGAGTTATGGCAAGGATATTCCGCAAGGGAAAGACTAATCTAAAACTAAAGAACAAGACAGCAGTATTTATGTGATTTATATTGCGAATAAACAGAGAATGCAGTAAGCGCGCATCCATTTTAAATAGTCAACAATAGTAGTTCCTATTATGGCCATCCACGCGTTACAGCTCTATTCACCCCCGAACCACTATTGAAGTTCGGGGAATAGAGTGTATATCGACTATATTATTTAATCCAATGTATTTCAATAACGTCATTTGTAAAGAGCTGCCAATCTGCTGATACAGGAGTTACCTTTACAAAATTCTCTTTACCTGAGGTTGCATCAACTGTATAGTCAGTAGTAACTAATAATTTGGCACCATTACGGTAAACTGACACTTTATTCACATTAAGTAGAGGTGTTGTAGTTGTGCCATATGCGACATCAAAAGAGATAGCAGCAGTTCCAGCGGCATAAGTAGTACCATCAATTGTAAACATAGAATGTCCGGCAGTCACATTTAAAAGATCAGTAAGTTTTATCTTCTGTACAGCACCCGTTGCCTCATCGCGAATCAACACTGTAAATCCTGATCCGGTTCCATGACTTGACGCGCTTGTGGCATTAGTCGATGCTGTGGTCACATCAGTAACCAATGTAAGTTTATCTAATCCAAATACTTTCCCGTTTACATCAATATATGTATTGTCAGTCAAAGTTCCACCCAATTGCCAGGTAGTTGTAGTTACATCAGCAGTTGTATTGGTAAAAACGGTCATACCATTTTGAGCCTGCAGATACTTCACTGTACCTTTGTTATCAACAACTTTGATGGCGCCAGCCGCCCCGCCAGTTCCATAAGCTACATTTGCTTGTTTTGTAATATTACCTGTAGTTGTCTGTGCATTAACCACCGTAGACACCGAAAAAATTGCTAATGTGAAACAAGCAATTTTTGACCATTTTTTTTGTAATTGAGTTTTCATTTTGATTTAATTTTAATAATTATGAATATAATATTTATTTTAATTGAATTATCTTAACTTCATCGTCGCTATAGCAAGTTGCTTGTACCTCCAGGTCAATATGTTTATCGTCCACCTGATCAAACTCTACATTTATGCCATTTCGGTAAACTTGAACTTTTTTGAGGTCGGTAATTGTTATCGGAGTTGCAAATCGTCTTTGCCCATTGCTTGCTACCTGCACCACCTTAGCTATCTGCGTCTCCGCCTGCACCATGCTGACTTTTCGTACTACACCCGTAGTAGGTGCTATTACCAGCAAACTATCGGTCAATGAATTTCCTTCCTTTAGCCCGGTTATCGAAAACGTGTTTACTGACGAGGCGGCTATCGTAGTGGGCATTACTAGCGCCCCACCTAGCTGCACATTTCCGGCCGTTACCGTTAATCCATTGTTACCCACGCCTACTACATTTACTCCAGCTGTGCTTGCTACATCATTTATGACTGTTGTAAGAACTCCATTTGTCAAGTCAAGTACGTTGCTGTTAACAATATCTACTTTGGCACTCACTTTTCCATTCACAGTAGTAGATAGTTTATTACCCTCACTAACATTCGACACCGTAGTACTTGCAGCTATCAATGTAGACAACTCGGCTGAGTTAACTACGCGCACCCATTGTTCCAAATCAGTATTCCAGTAGTAGATTCCTTTCGGAAGTAAACCTTCTTCGTTATATACTATCATCCCGCTAGCAGGGAGAGCACCGGCCAGGGCCCATACATGTATATCATCAAGTTTTACGCGGGGCAATCGCAAACCTTTGTCTGAGCTCTCCAACTCTAGAACGGCACTAGCGTCTAGCAATTCCGGTCTATTACCTATTTTAGCTTGAGCCTTAATTTCAGGTAAGGAAAAAATAGACAGTATAAAAAAGATCAGCAGATATTTTCGTTTCATACATTCAGTACATAAATATGTAATTGCTACAGTTGTACAATTAATTACCACAAGAACAATGTTATTATTACTAGCAAAGAAGAAACAAACATTTTGCTCATAATAAAGTTAAAATTTATTGAGGTAAAATTGTTCTACAAGTACCTGTTTTTTTCTTACAAGCAATAAAACACTCCCCTAGCAATACAAAAAGAACATTATACACGCTAAATACTAAATGGTTACAATATAATACAGCAAATATCAGCACACTTTCATTTGAAGCCAAAATACAGTTCTGTAATAACTTTGTCAACGAAAAAGTAGCATAGTCATCAGTATCTTGTAGTAATATTCTGACACAAAAATAATAGTTAATAACGAATATATATAAACATCAAAGGTACATCAAGGGTACAACATCGAATTTTAAACATTCATTTACATTTTGAACACATTATCCCCGTATCTCGAAATGACAACTTCTAAAAAACAGACAACAATATAACCAGTAAACGACTCATAACAAGACAGTTAATTAAACTTGAATTGCAGTAATTTATGAATTTACATTCACAAGGTGTCTACACATGGTTGAATTATACCGTCAATTCGACTTTACACAAGCCAGATGTCGTAATCATGAAGTCAAACAATATTATTTACTACAGCAAATCGATTTATATTAGAAGATTATACATTATAGCCACTAAAACTCCCATTGAAAAAAAATAACTGTATATAAAATTATATGCCTGCCAAAGAACTGTCCGCTGCATGTAGCTATGCAGTTCTCAAAAAAATAAGAGGTGAATTTTTTATTACTAACCTAAAGACTTTATTTAAATCAAAGGACACAAATATCGTTTCGAACAACAATAAAAATTAGGATTCAACACAGAAAGCAAGTTCCATTTACTATACGAAATTACACCTCTGTATTTACTTAAAATTCAACAAACAAAACGGAAAAAAGTCTCTATCCCCCTTGTAGCTTCCTAATCTGTTTGAAAAAATAATACAATTACATTATACTAAATTATTGTGAACAACTCATTTGTATAAATTGGGAGATTGAAAAGTAAACATGTTTACGCATTACAATTATCTGCCAATAATATGCAAATCGCATAACTACGATACCGATTTAACTCTACCTGACAGCGAATAATCATTAAGGAAAAAAGTAACTAAATAATGTTGTCTAGATTTTCAGCAAAGCTATTTAAACTTTAAACCTACAGTCAGATTCAAAACAGTAGTTTTTTTTGTAACCTGAGATATCTGATCAGCAATGGAATTACCGTTTAGAGTATACCTTAGGTCAGTAGTAATAAACCCTAACAAATCTACACCCACACCTAACTGCCATTTCAAAGTATTGGCCCCTGTTAAATGATCTTTATTATTTAGTAATAAACTATAAGAAGGGCCACCCATAGCATGAAGACTAAAGAGACCCAAATCTAAAAATTTCAATCCAAGCATTAGTGGTATTTTGACATAATTCATTTTAGTTGTTTCGTCGACTTTACAACTTGTATAATAAATTTCAGGTTGAATATAGATCGTTCGCCCATATTGAATTAAAATACCCATTTGATAATTTTCTTTCAACTGCTGGGAAATCTCATTCAGCGTAGAGGTAGTTGGACTTACATCCAATCCAAATTTTGGACCTATCCAAAATTTGGATTTTTTGACACTAATTTTAGATATTGAATCTTGTTGAGCAACTACAGTGCATGTCATAGAAATCAACATTACACAAAAAAGAAGTTTCGTTTTCATACTTTAAATTGGATTAATGGTAAATTTTATATTATAATTATTTAATTATTATAGTATATTGATTTTTTTCCCACTACACCTTAAGTGTTTTGGGCTTTTCGAAACAAACAATTTATCACAATACTTAGCAATAACAAATTGGTTAGTAATAACTTGTTTGAAAAGTAATAGTATCTCACTTACATTGGAAATTCTAGTTATGACAGTAACATTGATTAGTCTAAATTGAATAAGATTGCATTTATCAAAACAGCGACTCTAATTTATTATATTTGTGACTAATGCCAATAATTGAACAAAAAAATAAACAGTATACACTTAAGCAATATCATAAATTTCCAACTGTAAATTTGATAAATGGATTGATTCATGAAGATAAATTAATATAAAATTTGAACATTTACCTTCACATAATTGTACAAAAAGCACTATTTAATTCAACCACTTCATCAATATGAATTATTGACTATGGATTAATTACATCGTATAATTATCAAATAACTATACGATGCAATTAACCTATCTAACAATTTCGACTCAATACCACAGGTCACACAACAAAAGAACATTATACTTTCAATTCATTGAAATAAAATTGATTTCCCATCATTGATGCAGTAATTATTTCTTCTTTCCATAGTTTAAAATCGAGAGAACATTCATCAGCGTTCTCACTCAACAGCTTTATTAATTCGCTTGTTTGGTAAACTAACAAATGTGATATTCGATTTTGATATTGTAAAATAATCGCATCGTCTTTACCAAATTGACGCTTACAGAATAACTGTTCAACAACGTTCCCACAAACGACCTCACTCTGCTGTCTCGCTGGAAGTTCAAACCAAACAGTGAGCCCTTTATTTAAGTGAGATTTTGCTCCTATTGTTCCCCCATGTGTTTCAACTACTAATTTACAGAATGTCAACCCTAGACCCGTTGAATATTGAATTCCCAAACTCTTAGAATGCACTTGATAATATTTATCAAATATATGATCAATATGCTCTTTAGCTACTCCTTCACCGCCATCTATTACTTCTACTCTAATCCGAGTATTGTTATGTATTACGCGTATTTCAATACTACTATTTTGATTTGAATATTTAATTGCATTAGTGAGCAGATTAATTATCACTCGCTCCATTAAATCAACATCTATTTCTACAGTTGAAAGTGCAGCTATTTGCTTATTCAGAGTGATTCTTTTCTCAACTAATAAATATTTAACATGCTCGATTGATTTTATAATTACATCATCTATGGTTGTGATCGAGAGTCTCAATTGTATTTTTGAGTCTTCAATTTTAAAGACATCTAACACATTTTGAACTATCAAAAGAATATGCTTTGTGGGTTCTATTATTTCATTTTTTTCAATCACGTCCATCTTACTTGCAGCTAAAATTCTATTAATTGGATTTTTAATATCATGTATAATCATATTAAAAATTCTTTCTTTAAAATCAGACAAAACTAACAATTCTTCATTTTGAGCAGTTATAGTTTGCCCAGATTTATGTAACTCCATGATAAAAGCGTGAATACTATAATGAACAAAATATAAAATTAAAGTGATAGCTATAAAAAGAAAGCAGTCTAATAGCATTAAGGAACAAAGGAATGAATCGCCAGTATAAATAGTAAAACCGCATATCCATATAACCGAAATGCAACCTATGAAAAGTATATGACGATGATTTACTACTAAACCACCTAGTGATATAAATAAAACAAGCATGAAATGTGAGTGAAGAAAAATTTCATTAATTAATATATTCTCACGAACAAAGAAAAAAAGATCTTTGAGTACTATATTCATAACCGGTAGATACACAAATAAGAAACTAGCCTTATTGGCAGTTGGTTGCATACCGCGATTTCGTATATATTCTGCAAATATTATTAACAACGATACACATGCAACAATCGTTAGACAGTAATAATTAGCACTGTAATAACCTTTTGCTATTATTATATATGCTAGCGCAGTAAACAAAAACATACTGCTAATTATTCTCGATTTCATCGAGTTGTAACGATCCTTAACGTGACAAATTTCAAGTTTTTCATCCCTAAAAAAAGCACTCAGATAGTTGAGTTTTTCAAAAGAAAAGATTCTCATTATTCAAAACAATTCATAGTAGATTTAGCACACTATTGATTTCAATCAATTAAATTCAAATTTTAATCTGTATTCTTACAGTTAATTGGCATTGCATTTCAAAACGAATGCCCAGGCTAACCATAACCCCTAACTCTAAGCTCATGAGAGTGAAATAATATTATAAAATAGAAGAATAATGCATTATTCACAGCACTTATCAATTTTATTACATGGTCAAGATTTTTAAATAAAAAAAAAACTATTACTTATATTAAAAGTAGTTTTCAATATCTAAAATTAGAAGAATAAAAGAAGATATCAATGAAATGAATGGGTACACTAGGGGTACACAATAAAAAAAAGGATAGAGAATAAATACCAATTTTACGGCTTGAATACTGATTGAAATATCCCGTTAAACTCGCAAATAGAATTGCTGTTGACACAAAAACTTTCCTATGAAATATTACATTAATGATTATCTATGTATTATTGAAATACTAATATGAATGGAAATGACAGCATCGTGCAGATATTCCAGGTGTGTGTTAAAATTATTTGTAAAATGCTCAAGAAGAAAAGTTGATTATAAATAGCGGGGCTCAAGAAAAGAATATCACTTATCCAACGAATGTAAAACTTCGAGTCTATTTAATTGAAAAGTACAGTAAGTGCATAAGGATTCTATTTTCTTCAGAGCTATTTTCGTATTGCGAAGGAACATTTGCTAAACCAACGTTTCTGGTAGCAAACTAAAAACAAGAAGAAATCATAAGATTAAAACGATAGCATGTTGATTGGCAAGAGAACTGCACCACAAATTGCCTCAAGTTGAAGACACCTAAGATTTAGTGTTATTTAAGTCCATTATCCATGAAAAAAAAGACACAGAAAGTTTATAGTATTTATTTTATTAATTATAGGTGGCTTACATTGAACAAATTAAAAATCTAGATACAAGATTTCGTTAGCAAATTCTTGCACAACAAATGTAATTGTATAGATAGTTACATTTATACGAAACCTCATGATAGTACAACGTTTGAAGGAGCATTGACATTATATGAAAAAATGGTTCGAAAATCCACAAAACAAGATGTAGTCAACAGAAGGGATAAAGGAAAGATGGTATTTGAGCGAACAAAAGTCTATGCATCTACTCAATCTAAATCAAATGATTCTGGTTACAAAAGAGTAAAAGCGAAAACCGATTTAGAAAAAATCTGACACACAAAAATCGAATCACTGAATGGCAAGATGCTTTCTCAAGAGCTTCGAAAAGGATGACCGTGGTGAATTATTGGGAGCTACAAGCTTTAAATTTCAAGATATGATTAAGAGAAGGCATTACTTTTGACTGAAATCTTTACTCTAAAAAATGTCAAATGAAAAAGAAAAACAAGAGCAAGTTCTATTTTTAGACCTTGCTCTTAAATAAATTCAATTTTTATGATTGACTATTATATAGTCAATTTTATCGTTCAGAATTTAGCCCTATTTTATTTTATATAAAACTATTAATCTAATCCTATATAAACGTCGACAATAAATCAGATAAGACATTTACACCTTAACTCCAATTGGACGTCGCTATATTTATGTTCTGTAATCAATTTATCGAACAATTCCTCGCGTGTTTTTAATTGCAATTTCATCACTATTTTATTAATACTTGTATAGGTATTAGCAACAAGTTTACATCTTATTCCTGAAATTTCTTTTATTGAAAAACCCAGAACAATTAGACTACAAATAATTGCTTCTGAACTTAAAAGAATTGGATATCGTTTAATTATTTGTTGAACCACACTTTGATCAACGAAACGTTCATAAGGTTCGCACTTAAGTATATTATCGGTAAATATTTTTCTTCCATTTACCGATTTTATTTCATTCAGTTTAATTACGTTCGCATCATATAAGTCAATATTTTTTTGCTTTTTCTTTGAAAGTCCATTAAAATAAAAGGGCAATTCAAAAAACTGAAATATAAAGACTTTACGAGTTCCGGAAAGCATGCATGCACTAAAGTTTACTATAATTGACTTACCCTCTGGAGACATTATCTTAATACTAATATCTCGAATGATCCTTCCTAGAGCTAATTCTTGTATTATTCTATTTATAGTTGGTTGATTATTTAGGGCTCCCCACCTCTTAACTCTATAATCCCCGGTCATTTTTACACATAAAAAATCAAGGGCTGATTGATTTATTTCAACAATTTTTAGATTTTGATCTAAAATAATAGTATTTGTTGGTAAAGATTTCATCATCACCATCATCTCATTGATATTTGCTGTGATTGGAAGATATTTATACATGATATTTGTTTTGTCATTTTATCTTTAGAATTATGAGCTATCTAACTACCATTGAAATTGGTTAGCTCTATCTATTTCTTGGGAACTTCAACTTCTTTAGCACATTCATCGAAGAAGTCTACAGGCAATCCCTTTGGATTAAGCACATCACCTTGTTTAAATTTGTTTGGATCCACATCTTCAATTGGGGATTTTTGTTCAACATCATAATCAACAATTTTCACTTCAGTCCGGCGATTAGCTTGGTGTTCAGCTTCAGAACATTGAACGCCATCAGCACATCTATTTATCAACCTACTTTCACCGAACCCTTTTGCTATTAGCCGCGTAGAATCTATGCCATGTTCCACAATATAATTAACAACAGATTCTGAACGTCTTTGTGATAACTTTTGATTATATTCAGTAGTTCCTCTACTGTCAGTATGAGAACTGATCTCTACTGTTATAGGATAACTCCTCAAAACACTTATTAAACTGTCTAAAATCGGTTTAGCTTCATCTGATAAATCAGATTTATTAAACTCATAATATATATTGCCTAACTTCCAGGCATAATTAATCTTCAATTTCTCGAGAGCAAAAAACTGTGGGGCTTTTGAGATAGTTGATTTTGTTGAATCAGAAATAAGTTCAGAACTTACAGGAAGGCAGAAACTTGCAAATCCCTTACGCATGGCTCTAACAATAACCCCTTTATTTGCGTTCGGAACTTCAAAACGATATTTACCTGAAGCATCTGTTTTAGCAATGTAAACTTTATTATCTTCTTTATTATACAAAAACAGCGTAACACCTTCAATTGCCTTATTTGTCTCAATATCAACAACCTTATCTTCAACAGAGTACATTTTAATTGGTTCCTTATAATAAAAACTGTATAAATCATTATTACCATTCAGCCGATCGGATGAAAAATAGCCATTTATGCCGGTACTATCTTGTGACCAACTAAAATCATCAGCGGCACTATTAATTGGATAACTTAAATGTTCTGGTTTCAACTTACCATCCATAGCAGCTTGTAAACTAATCTTGTATATATCCAATCCTCCTAAACCGGGTAAAGCATCGCTACTATAATACAAATAGCCATTGGATGTAATTGTTGGGAAAACATCATTACCTACTGTATTAATGTTATTTTCAAATATTTTCGGAGAGCCCCATGCCTGCTTTATATTTTTCCGTTTAGCATAATATAGATCGTATCCTCCTTTACCTTTAGGGTTATCACTACTAAATACAAGTAAAGTTCCATCACTATTGACAGCTGGGTGCATAACTGAGAATAAATTGCGATCACCAAAAGGTAATGTTTTCATCTTGAAATGCCCTCTTCTGGAGCGAATGCCTTCCATCAAGTGTAATCGATTAATTCCAAATTTATCTGATTTGGGATAATTTGCTGAAAAATAAAAATGATTATTTTTATCTACCGAAACTGCGCCTACATTGTATCGGATTATGTCAAATCCTTTTACCAGAGTAGCGCTTGCACATGTATCACCATTTGTGTAGAGTTTCTCAAGAAATCTATTTATATCTTTATTTAAGACACTGGTTTGTATATTTTGACCTATTTCGGTTTGATTTTGTTGTTTTGTTTGATACGAATCTAATATTCTTATAGGATTGATCTGCAATTCGTTTAATGGTATCCTCCATAAACGTGCATAATTCTTCTCTATCCCATAAAACACGTTTAATTTATTTCTATCCGGCCTATCGCTACTAAAATACAAGAGACTATCTGCAATAAACGGTGCAAATTCATTATATTTAGTGTTCGTATTTAACAATCCTAAGTGCCAATTTAGAGAATCCATCCTCATTGACTTCATATCAGATTTATCAATATAGGCACTTGCTTTCAATTCATAACCTTTAATACCACTAAGCCATTTCGAAGCCTGCTTGTAGTCACGCAAACGAGCATACAATTCGGCAATCCGGACTCTTACTTGAGGACTGGCTACATTATTACCTGAAGAGTACAAAAGATTATAAACTCTGAACGCATCTTCATAACTCCGCATTTTCCAATAACAATCAGCAAGTTTAAGAAGTACATCATTCGGAGCTTCAACTACATTCTGAAAATACTTCTCGTAGAAATTTACAGCAATTGGATACTTAAAGTCTTTGTAAGCAGAGTCTGCTTTCTTTAAAAATCTTCTTTGCTCTCTCTTAATTGTCCGTTTTAGACTAATTCCTCGCGTATTTTGTGATTGAATTGGGAATACCCAAACCATATTTACAAAGAACATTATCAAAACTTTAATTATTATTTTTTTCATTTCATTGTATATTAGTTAAACAAACACTGTTCTCAATAATATCTAGGAGATACTACTTGCTGATTTCTGGGTCCGTTAAGTTCAAGCCTTATCATCAACTCATGAGATCCAGAGCTAAAAGATTTCAAGTTTGAAATCATGTAGTCATATGCATATCCCAGAGTCACTTTAGGCGTAACGCGCAAATTGAACATTCCAACCAAAGCATCACCCATACGATAACTAGCACCTAACCCCACAACATTACCAATCCAGCCATTGAGATTAAAGTCACACTTAACATCCTGGTCTTTGACCGCTTTAATTAAAAGTGAAGGTTTTATTTTGAGACCTTCGGAGACATCAAAAACGTAGCCTCCTGTTAAAAAATAATGACAATTTGCTCCCGTAGTTATTTGGTATTCATTGTAATGTATTGTTGTTTGTAGCAATGCTGGAACAGACAAACCTACGTACCAATTACCAGAAGCATAAAGCGCACCAATACCTGCGGTTGGCAAATAGGCACTAATATCTTCTTGAAATAAAGGATCACCTCCCTGCTGTGTATTTACTTGAGTATATTTTGCAGTATAATTATACACACCTCCACTTACCCCCAAAGATAAATAAGCATTATAGAATTTAATTTTGTACGAATAAAAAGCTTGAATACCTAGACTACTTTCAACACCAATACGATCATTATAAATTTGGACTCCAAATCCCATAGGCGTGTTATTTACATGAAGTCCATCCCCTACGTCTTCATTACCCCTATCCCATGACAGGGAATATGTTGTGGGTGCACCTTGAATATTAACCCATTGTTTTCTATAAACAGAGGTTATATTATCCCCCACTCTATTACCAGCATATGCCGGATTAATATTTATCATATTGTACATATACTGAGAATACAGTATTTCACGCTGTGCGATAATTGTCATACTCACAAAGGGCAAACAACATAAGATTAAAAGTTTAATTTTCAAACAATCAAACTTAATAAATTGAGAAGAAATGTGGCTGTGTATCATATAACATTTTTATTCGATTAATAACATACAAAAAGAAATACTAAATTCAATTTTTCCATATTTGAGTCATATTTGCAATTAGCAATACATAACTATAGATATATTTGTCATTCATGCATATAAAGCAAGTCTATTAATTATAAATTATAGAGCCAAAGCGTCTGCAGTAGTAAACATGTATTGACTAAAACTTCAAATAACAAAATGGTTGTTCTATAGCTAAAAAAAATATAAAAAACAATCAATCTCACAAATTAATTTATTCAATTTGAGAGATTGAAGTATTCACTTATAAACTTCTAGCGGTGTATAGTAATAAACTTAGTACCTGAAGTAACAACTTCACCAGTTGAAATCTTAATAGCTTTATAAGAGCAGAAATATGTGCCATCTGGAATATCTTGTCCGGCAAATTTACCTGTACCCTGACCAGCCCAGTCGTTTTGATAATCCGAACTATGATAGATAATATATCCTGTACGATTATATATATTAATATCAAGTTTAGTTGAAGCATCGTGATCAATAACATAGTTATCATTAATACCATCACCATTTGGAGAAAAACCTTCAGTCACCAGAATTGTGCTAATTGGAATATTTGTACGTGTTGCATCGGCTACACTTGTAGTAATATCAGCATCTGATTTCAATTCAATTTTTCCAAAACTAGCTTTAGCACTAAACATAGCCTGATTAAATACCTGAACAGAATCTTGTTGACCATGAGTATCCACATTTACTTCAATTTGAATAGTATCAGTTTTATTCTTTTGAAGTTTTCCACCCTGAATTAGGGTTTGAATATTGTTGCTTCCATTATATAAGCCGTTTGCAGTTAAACCGCCAGTAGCGTTAACGGTTGTTACAGTATACGTACAATTTTTGGTTTTCAAAACAGCATCAAGATTATCGTCAACTTGTATCGAATCAAGGTCATATGGAGTATCATTTTGTATTGATATAGAATAAATCCAACTGAAGCTTCCATTGCTATTCAAGAATGGAGGAGTAGCCGTCTTTACAACTTCAGGCATTTGTAAAACATTGATATCTAATTTAGCTGTTGCAGTGTTACTGTCAATATCACTAATTGTATATAAAATTTCAGGGAGTGTTCCCGCATAATTTAATACCGGCACAAAATTAAAAACACCTTTATCACTAGCTGTTAAGCTACCTATATTTGGGATTGTAACTGTAGCACCAGGTTGATACACGGTTCCACCAATACTAAAACCATTAAATTTTATCGTTCCACCAATACTGCATGTGTCATTGGCTAATACATTTACACTTATATCATTATCTTCGTACGCAGTTACATGATCATCAGTTGCCACAGGGAGTGCAGTAACAAGCATACCTAAAGTAAAGACTCCATAACCGGAGATATTTGCGGTTATAGTTCCCTGATTATCATCTCCAGTAGTAGCAATATTACCCTCATTTATCCATTTAGTACCATTCCAACGTATGATACTCAAATAGCGTAAATTTGTTGGGATTCGGTCACTGGTTTTATTTCTGTCCCAGCTAAGAGTAAGTTGAGAATTTAATGTTCCATTTGTATAATTTAAGATCCAATACTCCTTACTACTAACACGATAAATAGCAGCCTCCTTACTACTAGAGCTATATCCCTTATTATCCGGATTCATAAAAAGATAACGTGCTGAAAAATTGTCTGTATTCGACACTGTGGCACCAATTGTAGCCGGTCTATAAAAACCACCATTACCAATTGGAAAAGTAAATGCAGTATTCCCTGCTTTACTTACAAACCCGTCCATATAACCCTTATCGGAAGCATTAACGGCAGTTGCACTAGCTTCGAGTGATAGCATATTCATAGGTGTCTCAGGAGTAGTTTGTTGTGCTACCAGCACCCCATTTTTAAAATCAACATTGTTTACTACAACTATATTCTGCTCCAGACTAAAGGCATTATTCACTAACTTACTATCAAACAACAAACTGTAAAAACGAGTATTCCCAGTACCTGAAATATGTTGTTGATCAGTTCCAGAAAACTCACTTAATGCTGGTGTTTGAGACAAAGTAGAAACAAACTTTACAGTCCCGTTATTGGTAAAATTACGCTTATAAATAATTGTGCCATTATTTACCAATTCTCCTTTATTCGAATTGATAAAATCCATTCCTATATACTTTTGAGCACCAGGATACACCCAGTTAGTGGTAGCATTGTATTCGGCTACTTGACCTTTTACCATTGTAGGTATTAGCGACAGGAACATGAAGAAAAATACTTCGTGTATTTTATTTTTTTTCATTTGTACATAGTTTACATTATTTACACTTCTAGCCATTACATATCTAAAAGAGTCATGTTCAACCGACTTCCAATATTAAAAGTGCAATTAACAACGACATCCCCTACAACTCAAGTTTTAATTATTTTTTTCGTATTAACTCAACGATTATCTTGGTAATATTTCGTTTATTATCAACATAAACCAACGAAGTTCGCAATTGCTCCATACTATACACAGCTACTAAATTATTCTTTATTGCATAATCAGAAATGGTTTTTGTAACATTGTCCAATATTGGCTGTATATCTCGAGCATAAAGAGATTTCAGCAAGTTATCATAGCTCCTTGATTTGTTCTGAACAATTGTACTCTCGTCTATTAATGCTGTCAAGCTTAGTGTATCAATTGGTGTCATACGCATTTTCAATGTAGCTAATGTCTCCTTCTCACCTTTAATATATGGTTTAATTAACTTATCAAGACGCTCCTGTAGTTGGAGTTTATTTTGCTCAAGTTCTTTTTGATAGTTTTGTTTTACACTTTCAAATTCTGATACATTAGCTCCATATTTGGGGATTGACAATAAAACACTATCAGTGTAAATATAAGCTATTTGCTGACCTGATAAATACGTGGTTGCCAATAAAGTTACAACCAAAAGAAACATTTTTACTTTCATTTAATATTCTATTTTTTGTTATTTATGATTCACTAGTCATTTAACCTTTTTTTTTTAATTACATGAATTCTAAATCCGTTATCAATTTATCATCTTGTTTTTTTTCAATAAGACCTCGAGTGCCTTTTTTAGTTCTTCAATCTGCTGTTGTTGGTATTGTATTAGTCTTTGCAACATGTCAATATCAACTTGTTGTTTTTTTAAATTCCTCTGCTGTTCCTGAACAGCCTTAACTAATGGAACTGTAAGTAACTCATAGGATAATGAATATATATCTGTTGAATTCTGAGGCTTCACAACAACATCAAACTTATAACCAAGCATCTTAAGCGTCTCCTCAACATCCTGTGCTATAAAGCCTGAATGTAATGAGGCTTCTGCCCTTTTACTACCATCTATTTTCACTTGACTGGCGTCAGTCTTTGTACCCATGATACTATCCTGAGCATCTGAATCAAAGTGATAACTAACCGGCTTTAATTTCACTATAAAATCTAATCCTGGCACATTGTCTTTCGTTATCTCAACCACTCTCATATCGGAATATACAGACCAAGCAACTTGTCCTCCAATGCTAGTTATCATTTTATTCCCAATTCTCACACAGTCTGAATTATCACCTGTAGTCGCATTGAATCCAATGGCAATGCAGTTATCACCTACAGCTTTATCAACATCTGCATTTCCACCTATTGCAGTATTATTAGAGCCAGTAGAATTCTGTAATGCTGCCTGTCCAACAGCAGTATTACTTATTCCAGTGGAATTAGCTGTGAGTGCCGCATGTCCTAAAGCGGTATTATTCATGCCGGTGGTATTACCAAACAGCACATTTAATCCAATAGCAGTATTATTTGAACCTCCTGTATTACTAAATAAAACACCCTGTCCAACTCCAACATTCTGAGAACCAGTACTATTATCTTTGAGTGCATAATAACCAACAGCTGTATTTTGCGATCCTGTTAAATTACCCAACAACGCATTATAACCTAAAGCCGTATTAGCAACCCCAATCGTAACATTTTTTAAAGAATTAGTTCCAAAACAAGTATTACCGTCATCACTGTCAAGAATCCCAATCAACTTATTATTACGTTGAAAATTCCTATTTTCATTACTGTTACATCTGATATTACTCCTACTTAGATCTTGTATTTGGGATTGTCTAACCCATATATTTCCATCCCAAGTATAAAAACCGGGACTTACTCGATCTTTACCTTTTGTGCAAGCAGTATTATAAACTTGTAATCCAACACCCGTACTTATAGTACTTTGATCAGTAACACTTCTAAGAGCTACCCTTGCAAGCAACATAAATTTATTAGTAGTATCATTGATACTAGTTGGTGAAGTAGGTATACTACTTCCAAGTTTCTGCTGTGCATAAATTTTCATCCCCACAGCCCCCAACAATACAATAATAAGTACTTTACTGATTGTTTTCATATTGCTTAATTTCCAGTTCATACAGCTCCTATTAAATCAACCTTACACGCTAAAGCTATGTTGACATATCAATATCTTGTCACAAAGCCAATCCAAAACTATATTATAACTTTTACTATTTTAAAGCTATTATTCTTCGTTTAATATTCATGTTGCAACATCTTTACAAACCACACTATCACCTTTCCAAATTAATCACTACCAGTTCAACATGAAGGTTTACTTTTAGAAATTACTCCGATTGCGGATTTCACATTTACAATTGGAGCATAAACTTGTTTATAAACGATATTAAACTTAAGACCAGCAATATTCTTCAAAACATTGAGTTTACCATTTTCAACTTTTACAGATTTCCCTCACTGTAACGGGAATCTCATTACTTCGCAACCAGCATGTCACTCATCAAGTAGCAAACTATCCTAATCATTATCATCACACTCCTCAACTAGTTTTTGATATTTCTCATTTATATATTGAAGCACTTTTTCTTGCCCAATCTCTTTGAAACTGGACCTTAGGTACTTTAAAGCAAATCTCTCTGTTTGTTCATTTCCACCGAATTTTTGCATGATTGCATCCACGTTATTTTTGAATTCATCCTCTATTTCTTTCTCCGAAAAACCTTTATTCGTACTCATATAATATCTCAAATTACCCAGTATAACTTCAGTATTTAGTAAGATAGTCAACAAACTCGGCTTGGTTACATCAGCTTCCATCCAATAATTGAGTTTACGATAATAATCTTGGGACACAGGTAAATCAGGTTTAATAGCAAAACAACACGTCATGTCTGCAGTCATTCCATCCGCCCAAGCATCAAAATTGTTAGTAACAAATTATTGGCTTAACTTTTCATACTCTATTTTTCATTTTAGTGATGTACCCTGCGATACAATTCTTCTAGCTTATTGGCGTCGAAAACACTGGTCTACTTAGTATTTTATTTTTGGTTAGGATCAAATCATTCCAGTTTCTAAATGCAACTAACGATTCAATTTATTTCAGATTGGCTTACTCAATTAATAAATATTAACGCTTTCAAAAAAAAAAAAAATTACAAGTCATCACCAGTATCCTATATGCTTTGTTATATCTCATTGCTATTAATCATCCATATTGGATTAATTCACTTTACAAATATACACGCTTCAAATTGAAAATTTAATTTAATTAGGGGTACATTAAGGGTACATAATTGCAATTTTGCAAATAGCTAATAATGAGAAACATAAACATAATATATTTATTGCGACACATTGTCATAATTTAATCAAACAGCCAGCTCGTTTTTACTACAAATGCCTTCTCCTGAAGGCACTTCAATTCATAAAATAAACAAAAAAAACAAAAGATAAAGTTTTGAAAGAGAGGCAAAACTTTATGACTTATAGAATTCAAACCTAAAATTCACAAACAAGTCTTATTATTTAAGAATGATAGAGAAACGTAGTCTTGAAGAAAAAAATACAGCTTCTACCCCACTTCGGGTATATTAAAAAAAATCCCCTGAACCGAGTGGAACAAGGGATACTTCTTTCATTTTAGAGGGAAACTGATACAATCTTCAAACCAATTTTTTGTCGACCTCAATTTATCTATGGCAATTTTTCGCTAAATTTTTCTGCGCTGTTTTAGAAATTAAACCAATAAATCATCAAACTATGCATTCCTAATTATAAGTCAAATACATTATTTCTTCACCAATTTCTTTTCCACAATAACAGTTGCAGTTATAATCTTGGCTATGTAAATACCTTTTCGGAATGAACTTATCGACACCAGCTCTTCGTTCATTATATTCTGCTTAAGCAGCACTTTGCAATTCAGGTCACTGACTATAATACTGGCTATATCGTCAATGCCTTTAATGTAAAAATCGTTTGTATTATCGTTCTGTACTAGTTTTAGATTCGACCCAAGTATTGTATTTTTAATTAATGTCGGAATTTCGCTTTGTTTAGTCATAGTTGTTCGTGAATAGAATGTGTAGTTATAATGTTAAATGCAATGTTGATTTTGAGCGATAATAAAAATTAGGTAGGTAAAATAAATTATTTTGTTGCCATTTCGGAAAAATCAATCATCCAAGCATTGTACTGAAAATACATCCCAACATGGCGAAGATCTCCCATTACATTCACTCTGAGGGCACATCCGCAAAGCCTCAATCCATTTAACTGCCAAAAAACAAGCAAAATGCGTGAGTGGGTAATGTAATTGCGTTATGAATATACTCACCAAGTGGAACCTATTACCAGCCTTGACTGCTTAAATAGAGAACATGATTGTTCAGCGGTTAGAAATTGCTTAAGTCAAAAAACAATTATCCATTTAGCTAGAAGCATTAATAATCTATTATGCGTTTATGAGAAGGAAGTTGTTCGGTGCATCTTCACACAGAAAACCTATAAAGCATATCGATTTGAAATTTAGGGAAAAGATAATTGAAAATCTATATAGGTTTACGAAGCAATAATCCTAAAAGATTTAGTTAAAATACTAATTGTAGTAGACTATTGATGACAAATTTAGGGTCACACAATCTCATTAACAACGTTTTAAAGCTTATTAGAGCGATTATAATATGATATAATAAGTGGATAATTTTCTATTTTAGCCTTATTCAAGTATCCACTAATTCGCATTTGAGCGCTCTATAGTGCTAGATTAATAGTATCGGGAGTATTTGCTTCTTTTTCTAAATAAAGAGCGGTGTGCTTCCACTAGATTCATAGATTTTAAAATAAAGCATTATCATCAATGAGTATAATTTTTCTGTCTCAACGGCTTGCATTTATTAAGCTAATGGCACACAGCACTCTTCAATATTTAACATTAAATAACCTAAAAAAAACAGGAAAATAATTATTTACAACCACCCTCCTATCTTATATCTTATGTTTCAGTATTATTTTTCGATTTATGGGAACTACCACTTTCTTCATTTCCTCTTGTGTTGTACACTAATTTTGTAGTACCTATTCACGCTGATTCAGGTACTTCACGAATGCTTCATATTTAATTGCTACATTCACTTTTATCTGGGCATTCATTTGGTCAGACATATTTTGATAAACAGCATCAATATCCATACGTACTTGTTCGATTTGAAGTCCAGTTCTAGTTGCGACTTCATCATAGCGAATTTTCATAAGTGCATCAAATTCTCTATTTTTATGATCTAGTTTCAAAGTCCAGGGTGCAAGTCCTATCATATGAACATCAGTCAAATATGTATCCGATGTTTCCTTTATCAGCTTATAAAAAGCAGTTGTTTTATGGTCATAGGATCTACGTGTAATATCTACATACTGATCCAATAATACTTCAAGACGTAAGGCTGACAGATGAACAATTTCGTTAAATTGATTGCTTGGTGACTTGACCCTATCAACAAACTCTCGAAAGACAGCATTACGCTCTACATCTAAAAGTTCCAATTGGTCGGTAGCAATACTTTTTCGAACAACATCCATTGCCTCTTCCTCTTGTCGGGAAAGAACAAGAAAAACAGAATACAGTTTATCAAGATTTATTATATCCGGATGATATTGGCTTGCCAACTGATTTAATTCAGTTTGAAGCTGAGAAAAGTCCTCCCGGTAAAGAACTTTAATATCATTTTCAGTTGTTATCATTTATTTTCACTCTGGTGATTTATATTATCAATGATAAAAGCATATTGATTGTATGCATAATTTACAATCCTATATTTCTCCTGAAACCTAATCCAGGGTTCCAAACCCAAACTGTGCCATAGTTACCGAAATGAAATATCGAACATGTATCCTGTTTAAATATCCTACTCTATCCTCAATCACTAAGACTTTAAACTGAAATTCAAAAACCCGAATAATTAACCATAAATTCCCTTAACATCTAAAACCTACATTATGATAGGTTTTTCAACTACAGCTATGGAATGCTTTATCTGTTTTACTATAATCTCCCCAGATGATTTAGGGTGGACTGATGGTATTATTTTATATTAGACATTCGCGGGACATTAGTTTTTTCATATAATAATCAGCAATATATCTATTACAAACAATTTACACTAGCACATTTGCAGAATATGCATATTGGCACAAAGATAATTGGTTTTCCGTTAAATATACAAAACAAAACCCTAATAGAATTAGTGCAAACCCTATTTTAAAACAAGGGGATAACAAATTGCAGTTCACTGAATCGCCCCGACATCCTTTTAGAAGGTTATCAGGGCGATTTTAATAAGTTAAAATATAGCGAGTATTCTTTGGAGATTATTCAAATATCTACCAATTGATTTTTAATAGCATACAGTATCAAATTAACAGTATTGCTAGCATTTGCTTTTCTCAGCAATAATGAGCGACGCGCTTCTACAGCCTTTACTGATCTGAAAATTTTTTCGGCTATTTGAGAAACCGAAAAGCCCTGACAAAGATAGCGAAGTACTTCCAACTCATTATCAGTAAATCTAGGATCAGTGGCAGTCAACATCTTGGTTTTGAGATTTTTCGGAGTGCTTACATTCACAATTATCTGACGAATCAATTCTTTAGACAAAAAGTATTCCCCACCAATCAATGTTTTTATTGCTTTTTCGAGATCCTTTTTTCCGACAGTTTTTAGTACAAATCCCATTGCTCCAGCACTTACAATATCGAAGTAGTTTGCTGTATCGCTTAACATTGTAAGTACCAGTATTTTTATATCGGGTTGTTTTTTTTTCGCTTCCAATATAGCTTCCAGACCTCCCATTACAGGCATTTCAATATCAAGAATCACCAAATCTGGAGTATGCACGGCTAATAACTCAACGAATACTTTTCCATTTTCAGCTTCTGCTACTACCGTACCAATGCCCTCGGTTTCAATAAGCAGTTTCAGCCCTTCACGAAACAATGTATGGTCATCAACAAGTATAATTTTCTCCATATCTCAAAGGTTTCTATTTATATCGAATACGACAAAGCACTTAAATAATGGTCAAGATTTGATGTTGTATTATTCAAAAAAATACTATAATAAAAAATTTCATTCTTCTGTTTCTTATAATTAAATATAGGATAATATTTATTTCCGAAGATTAAATGCGACTATCTCAGAACCTAAACTTTCAACAGATTCGCATCAGGGTGTTCATCTAGATAACATTTAAAAGATGCTTTCATGCCATTTCCAGGACTAGAATTTATAACCAATTCCGCTTTCATAAGTTGTACCCGGTTCTGAATATTCTTTAATCCCAGACCTGTACTGGTTTTCACCACTTCCAGCCAGTCGAAGCCAATACCATCGTCTGTGTAGACAAAGATAATCGTATTTCTATCTTTATCATAATGGAATGAAATTTTAATATTAGCTGCAGAGGCATACGTCAGGGTATTTTTTATAAGCTCTGTAGTAATCCGGTAAAAAGCCATCTCCAAAAACCAACTAAATCTATCTGTACAATTGTATGCGAAATTAATATTTATTTTTTGCATCTCGTTAATTCGCTCAGTGAAATGAATCAAAGCATTTACATAACCATACTTTATCAATAACTGAGAGCTTAACCCACGAGCAAGTTCACGAGCAGACTGAATGGCATTTTCAATACTTTCGTTCCCTCTTTGGATAATCATTTTCATCTTTTCAACATCAGTCGTTTCCGAAAGCCACTGGAAATATAGTTTAATGATGGAGAGCAACGGTCCCATCTCATCATGTAATTCGTTCGAAAACCTATTACGTTCTCTTTCCTCTACTTCTATGGCTACTTGTAGCAATTCGTTTTTTGCTTCCACCTTATCGGTAATATCCCGATTGGAAACCCACACCCCGAGTAATACACCATCAACGTTTATGCTTCGGCACATATGGCCAATCCAACGTATTTTACCATCTTTTCTTATAATCCTAAAATTTAGCTCTGTACTGTTCTCACCAATTAAATGACCACTTATATCACTTTTATAATTATGCCAACCTGAACGATCATTCCTAGAAATTATAGTCTCCAGTAATGTCGGATTTTCAACAAACTCATGAACTTTATATCCTGTAATTCGCTCTACCGAAGGTGACATGTAGATTATTTCATTCTCCTTACTTATCCAATATTCCCAATCGTAGCTAAAGTCAGCTATCATACAATATTTTTCCTCAGTAAGTTGAAGCGTTGTTTTTAACTCCTCTAACTCCCGGGTGCGTTCAGCAATAAGACTTTCCAGCTCTTTATTCATTTTATTCAACGTCATTTCTAATTGTTTCCGACGCGAAATATCGGTGTGAATGCTCGACAATATGAGTGGTTTACCATCGAAAGTTCTACCTGTAATACTGGCGCGTCTGTGCATCCACACCCAATGACCATTTTTGTGTTTTAGTCTACATTCATATTCATAATAAGGCAAATTGCTTCCTAAATAGTTGTTATGTGCCTCCTCTGTTTTATCTAGATCATCAAGGTGTATAAGCCCCCTCCACCCTATTGGAGTAGATTCACTTAATAGTCTAACAAATTCATCAAAGGTATATCCCAACATTTTTGGATATGCATGATTGAAAATTAACTCATCAGTTTCAATATTTAAATCCACAATGCCAACATGTACTGCCTCCACAATGTCATCCAGCCTTAAACGGGTTGCAATTAAGGCCTCCTCAGTCCTTTTTTTTTCAGTAATATCATAGAGAAAACCCGTCCAAAGGATATCATTGGTTGTAAGCAACCGTGGGTGGGACTCTAAGCGCACCCACACCAGCTTTTGATTAACTATCAGGCGCCCCTGCCAGCTGAAGGCAGTAAGATTTATATTAGCCTCTTCATTTTTTTTTATAAAGTCATTTTTATCATCAGCACATATCAAGTCAACAATCACAAAAGGATTTGCATCAAATTGTTGTTGGGTCACTCCCAGAATATCACAAAACCTATTATTAGCTAATTCCATTTTATAGGGAGGATTACTAGAACTATGCCAAGCTTTCTCGCACCAGTCATTAGGTGGAAACACATGAATACGATAAATACCTACTGGTAGATTATTAATGACGTCCTGATAAAATTCAGATTCCTGCTTAAGCAAAGCTTTTGAAATGCGCTCCTGTTGGTTTTGATCTTCTAACAGAGTCAAACTAGCTAAAAGTTCACGAATAAGACACAGGCTCATAGACGCTGAAGAATCAGCATCTGCAGTTGCCAATCTTGATTGCAGGAATTCAGCGGCATCCTTTTTTAGCTTCGAAATTACTGTGTCTTTCATTTTATCCAAATCTATCGTGTTAGTGATACAAGAGAAGAACAAAGATAATACATATATTTTACGTTAATCTAATTTTACCATATTTTTTTCTTTATATATAAATTTCTTGAAAATCATGCTGTCATATTCATATATTTTAACATACAAAACACCAGTAATGAAAAGTTTAACCTGTAAATATGCAAGGAATGTTTACAAAGACAATCAGGGAAGATACTACTTCGAAAAAGTTATTTGTAATTTCATATTTTATTTGTCAATATGAGAATCAGGTAAATCAAAGACTTCTCACATAGCTCAATATTGAAAACGCCCAACGTGCATCAATTAGACAGCAGTTGAGCGTTTTACATATCCCATAAATTGGGCTATCAAAAAAGAACACTTTCCACTTTTATTTCTTTATCGGTGTTCCATATTTGGCTATCTCTACCTCCATTGTTTTGCTTAATTTTTTCAGCAAATTAGCATTGTACGAGACAGGACCATTGTCTTTTATTTCATTATCGGTAGGTAACCCATAAAGTTGATTAGAAGCAATCGCATAGGTACGACCGATGGCTGCAAGAGTACCTTCTTTAACATTCGGGTCTACGTCGGTAGTAATAATTGAAATGCTATTATCGCTGTTACGCACAATATCGAAGGTGCGAAACTGTTCAGGGAATTCACGTAAAGATTTTGTTTCCACTTGCCAGAAACCATTTTCTGGATGTGCTTCATTAATCGATGGAAATGCCTTCACAGTATTGAGATGGCGATGACCGGCTACCCAAAGGATAAGATTTGAAAATGCCTGAAGTTTCGCAATCAAATCGGCCTCACTTGAATAGTTTTTTGTAGGTAGCCAACTCATTGGACTTCCAGCAGGACTAACTCCAATGGGTACGTGTGCAGATATAATCATAAGCTGGTTTGCATCTTGTCCCGCTTTCAGCTGTGCCATCAACCATTCATACCGCCCGTTATTCAGTTCGCCATGACCATAAATACCATCAGAAGGCATCGGATCAGTACTATCTTGCGTATCGTCGAGCACAATAATTTTAATAGGAATTGTAGACTTAGGTATAAAAGAGTAGCTGCCTCTATATTTGTTCGCAGCATTGCTTTGCACAAAACCATGCCCAACAGGCAAAGTGATAGTATTACTAAACTCTCTCATCGCTTCAGACAATGTAAGTGAACGGCGATCGCTATCAGGAGCAATGATAGGAATATTTTTTAAGGTATCTGCTCTTCCTGAGCCAATAATTGTTCCATATGGAGTACTCCCATCAATGGTACCGGTCGAATACTTATACGGATCTTTTGAACTTAATATATTTCCCATCTGCATAATAGTATTGCCGGTTAATGCACTTAGCATATAGGCACTCATATTGGCCGAACCCAACCAAAAATGATCGTGATTACCAATGGTAGCATACCAGGGAATGGATGCATTGAGCCCTTCGGCCTGAAACGCATCCTGATAATCGTTATTTGATCCATTGGTTATATTGTCTTTAGTTCCTGAATCAGGATTAATTTCTTTTCCATCAAGTATATCTATAAACCATCTGAATTCATTGTATTGCGTACTATTTGCCATATCACCAAGAGCTAAACCAAAATCAAACGGATTAGTCTTGTGAATTACATTAATGGTTTGAATCGCAGCATTGAGCATGTGGGTAGTATAAAGCATAAGCGGAGCATAACACGAAATTCCATTGGAGCCCGCCATAGGTGCAAAAACAATACCTTGCCCAGGCGATTCTTTGTCAGTGATATGGATGTCAGTCATAGTAAAAAACCGAAGTAATTGAGCAGTTTTTGTTACATCTCTAGGATCGTAATCTGTAGGCATTAAATCCATACGCCTTTCGACAGGAATACCGGGTCCAAAATGCCATTGACCATACCCTTTGCTTATAAAATCAGCAGGATCATCTATTTTGGAAGCTACCACAGGTTTGGGGTTGGGAATAATTGTTTTATCAACAGTGGTGTAATAATTTCCCGCAACCGATATATTTTTATCGGTCTTGCAACCTTGAGTGACGATTAATACAAAAGACATTAAGGTTAATGTAAAAATCAAATTCTTGTTTGTTCGCATCTTTCTCATTAAGGGATTAAATTAGTAGAGTTATCTTTAAATTAATGGAAATTGGGATAAGACATAACAATCTTTTATTGAAAATAAGGTAATAAGGCAAATGAAAATAGTAAAACATCTGCGACTAAAATTGAAAAAAAACAAGAAATAAAGTTTTATATCCAAAGAAAGACGTTCGTTTTTTTTAGAAACCTTAGTTTAACCTACCCTAACTAACGCTTGTTAACAAAAACACTAGTATAGAAAAAGTAGGGCTAACTACAAAGTGTCAGCCCTACTCATCATCAAAATATAGCTCTGCAGATATAGAAATTACCCCAGACCAACCATGGTAACGTTCAAAACCTTGGCTGAAGAACTTGTGGATACCCTAATTAAAATCCGGCATTCACCAGCAGCAGAAGCTGATTTTTTTCATAGTTAAGGTCGGCCGATACAAAGAGTCTGCAAAGTATCGACCACTGTAGTTTCATCTCAAGAGCAAATGTACAAGCTTTAAATCGAACTATTTTATTTTACAAGGGTACATAAAGGGTACACAAAGACGAATAATGTAGTGGGTAATTAGTAGTTGGCAGTGGATAATTGGTGGTACACAGCTATCAATATTGATACGGTGTACCGAATCGTTCGTATGTTTCAACAAGGCAGTAGTGAGCTCATCCTATACATTCGTCAAACAAAATATACAACTTGAAACCTGAACATAAAAAAAGGTAGGGTTAACCACAAAGTGGTAACCCTACCTATCATCCATAAATCCAGATCCTAAGAAAAATCACCAAAGACCAACCAGTGGTAATGTTCAAAGTCCCGGTTGAAGCACTCATGGAACACTAATTCACATCCTGCTTCACCTGATTAGGAAACTGATTTATTTCTTTCTATTAGCCGGGATGAACCGATACGATGACTCTTCAAAGTTTCGGCGTCTGTTACATCTTGGTGACAAATATACAAGCTATTTATCATACAATTTTTGTTCACAAGGGTACATAAAGGGTACATAAAGACAAATAATGTTGTTGATAGTCGACAAATATAAATTTACAGCTTGAAATTATTTCTTCAAAAAGAGATTTACTCTATTTTGCGCATTAGCTCTAATGTTATAGTAGTAGAACGGATAATCGTAACTATGATAAACACCGGGACCAAAGCCTAAAGTCAATTCTTTCTCTATTGCAGTACTACATATCAACACACCTTTGGCGAGGTTGACTTTTGCATCGGCATACTGCGCCACTTGCGAAAAAAGATGAATTGTCGGGTTAAGCATATATGAACCCAACCCTTGTTCGGTTGTGGCGAGCGTCTCAGTTCTTGTCCAGCTAATTGGGTTGATAACCAGCCCAATATTATTACCCACAACTTTATTGCCGCCTGCTTGAACAACATCCGACTGTGTATTGTAGGAAATGATGACTCCTGTATCATCAGGTCCGGTAGCAAATTTCAGGTGAGGGTTCTTACTCAGGTAGGCGGCCGTAACCGGATAACCAATTACATAAGCGGCTATCATTCGTTTATAGACATCAGGATTCTCTTTCATATATCTTGACAGTAAGAAAAGCATAACATTTGACCCCTGCGAGTGTCCCGCCAAAATAAAAGGTCGACCATTATTGAAATGTTTTATATAGTAGTCGAAAGCAGCTATGGCATCGGTTGTAGGGATTCCACCTATTACTTCATCACGCTCTTTTTCGGGCAAGCTCAAGGTATAGGCTGCATCGGCCTGTCGGTAATAGGGTGCAAAGACATTACCTACCGTTTCAAAGGCTGTGGCCTGTCGCATATAAACAGCAGCTGATCCTTTGAGCATGCTGGCATCGTCTATAGTACAGATATTCGGTTTTGTAGAATCCACCTTGTTCCAGCAGGTGGGATAAAGATAAAAGACATCCACCGTTTTGCTAGTAACCGGGATACTTAACCAATGCGATGTTTGAGAATAATCTGTCGCCTTTTTATCAACCGATATATCCTCGGTTGAGCAGCCCAAAATCAGGACAAAGCAACTTACTAAATTCATACATGTTTTAAACTTTTTTGAAATCTTTAATTTACTCATTATTATTTTATTATTTAGAATTTGCAATGAGACAAAAATACTTTGATAACTAAAGAAACAATATAGTATTTATAAATTTATCAGCAAGAATCTTTAACACAAAATGAACATTCACTAAATATTTTTTTGAAGTCATGGTTCACATTCACAAAGAGCCTTCAAAATAGCTGCCACTTAATAGATATATTAAGTGCAAATATACAAGCTTTAACCCGAACTCTACTTCTTGCGATGGGTACATGAGGGGTACACAATGAATGGACTTTGATTAGTTTTAGTCAATCTTCGACTGAAGCATCAACTCCCCCGATGACTTAAAGTCATCGGAGGAGTGAAATTTGTAATCATGCAACTTGAATAATACATCTATAAAAAACATTGCACTACGTACCCCTAGTGTACCTTGTGCAAATATCATCATAATACAGTATTATGTATTTTTGTATATCGTTGCTACAACAATCAGGTAGTTTGCAAGGTCAACTACACTTTTCTATTTATTAAAAATGAATACTAATTCTATTAAAAAAAGGAAAATTATGAAAAGGATGAAAAACAATTTTAAAGGCTTTGTATGCATACTGCTACTGGCACT
>Ga0302288_1000562_pt1 | contig 28992 bp, 29 predicted proteins | sample III_Fen_N1_1_FD_194549 | JGI IMG/M metagenome (GOLD analysis project Ga0302288, IMG submission 194549) | Peat permafrost microbial communities from Stordalen Mire near Abisko, Sweden - III_Fen_N1_1 | ecosystem: Environmental > Terrestrial > Soil > Wetlands > Permafrost | place: Sweden: Abisko...
ACGCCTTGAGTCCATTCTTGGATATTTCCAGCTAAATCCCATATAACTTCGCCATTAGTTAACGTAAGCGTTCGGCGTTGCGTACCGCCAGTATTTGTCTCACCTGCATAACCGTTGCTATCGCTTGCGTCGGTTAGTAAAGCAGCGTCTGGAGCTAGATCGTTGTGACCTGAATAGATATAGCCAGAACCAACCGTTCCACCACTCCAGTTACTAGCAACTGATAATACATTTTGGGCAACCGTCATCCATTCGGCTTCTGTTGTTAGGTGACAACCGTTACAACCAGCTACGGTCGGTGCGTATGCCAAGGCGTCAAGTTGTGTTAACCCTACCCATTGCTGAACGCCCTGTTTGCTTACCGGTACCGTGCTTGAACCTTGGGCTCCGGCTGTGGCATCGCTATGGCTAGCTTCATATTTCATAATGCAAAAATCATTCGTGCTATAAGTGCCGCTACCGGGTACTGGTATAAAACCCAAGGGGCAAGCTATTCCGATAGACGAACCGTTGGGCGAGGTTGTGATAGAGGTAGTTGTCGCGTCGGTTGCGGAGTAACTAATATTACCCTTAGACGATACGATTCGGAAATTCATAGGTGATATCGAACTGTAGGCTAAAGTGTTACCTGCACTAGATTTTAAGCAGTAATTCGTATCATCAATAGGTGTTATTGGGCAATTTCCAGACATGGTTATTGGGTACGATCCATAGGCCGCGTAATATAGCTTGAGTTGGCTAGATGAATTACTTATATCCGATTGGATAGAGGCTATTGTGGCGCGGTTGGATATGTTGGCGTAAGAAACTAGGGTTATAGATGCTAAAATTCCAATGACGACAATTACAACTAGTAGCTCAACGATAGTAAAGGCCTTAGCTGGATGCAAGTGTGTCTTTGAAGTAATGAAAAATAGCCTTAACTTTTTATGCATATTTGAATTATAGCATGAGCTTTATGAGATAATAATGGTTATATAGGGAGGGATATCGGCCTTCGGCCTCCTCCGCTCATTCGCAAAAAAATGTAAACACTTTTTCGCTTCAATCGCTGCACCGAACCCTTTTTGCTTTGCAAAAAACGGGTTCGAATCGCCTCATCTCTTCGTTATATAAAAATTACGACCAAATGGTCGTAATTTTTATATGGCGGAGAGGGAGGGATTCGAACCCTCGAAGGCTTTCGCCTTACTGCTTTTCGAGAGCAGCTAGTTCAACCACTCCTACACCTCTCCGTGCTTTATTTATTGTAACAGATTCGTTTTTGAATTAAAGTTGCAAAATTATAATTATTTTAGCCTCCACATGTTAATATATGTGCATCGCGCTTCTTTATAATCGATTTTATTCGATAAAAGTCGGCCCATATAACGACAGAAGGGATGGACATGAGTTGGTTTAAGAAGGAAAAACACGAAGAGCCAATTGTAGACGGAGCAGCCGACATTGAAACAACGAGCGGTTTAAAGCCCTTGCCGTCTGAAAAAATTCAAGAAATACTTCTAGCTTATTATGAAAAAATCGAACCAAAGTTTTGGAACGAAATCAAAGAAGATATAGCTTTGCAAACGCAGCTAGGTAAGGCGACTGAAGCCCAAATAATAACGAATGTGTTATCAAAATCGCCTTTTCGTGATGCCGTCGTGGTTCTTGACATGATCGTGACTGGATTCATGGGCTCGAATGAGTTTTATGCTGAGGCGGAAAAACACAGGGTTAACGGTGAGCATCTTGGTAAATTTTTAGGATCAGATCATCCGTCTTTTACTGAATACCCCGAAATAATTTCGATTAACAAAGCATTACAGACTCAGCTAGGTGTTAAAAAAGATATGTCAAAAAAAGAACGCGATAAACTTGTCGGTGTTATTTCATTACAGACACTGGAATATCATCATAAGAGTAATGACAGGGGCGATTCTGGCGAGCTAACGTCTGCTTTATGGGTGGCTTTTTCGCGAGTCGCGATTGCAAATATAATTGATTTTGATGTTAGAAAGGGTCTGAAAAATAACCCCTTGGCTTTTCCTGATTACTTGCAAAAAATATGGTTAATAGCCGGGTTACTGAGTGTGATTTATTGCGAAAAAGGTCGCGACAACGATCCGAGGGTTAAAGAGTTTTTAGGCATTAAAGATTAGGCTTCTAATTTGTTCTAACATATAAATGTCTGAAATAAAGGGCCTAATGTTGTATAGTATAAGCATAATTAGGAGAACCTTATGGATCAGCAACCAACTCAAGACCAGCCACCGGTGACGCCGGCACCAGAAGCGGCTATTAATAACCAACCTATGACGGCTCCCACTCCAGGCACTGCTCCAGCACCTGTCACTTCTGTGCATAAAGGTTTGGCGATTGCTGCAATGATTGTTGGCATATTTGCATTTTTACTCGGCATAATCCCTTTTCTTGGCTTTATCTTAGGCGTAACGGCGGTTGTATTCGGCGCTATCGGCTTGAAGCATAAAGAAAGTAAAGGCATGGCAATCTCTGGCATTGTTTTGGGTGGTTTGGGTACGCTTGCCAGTATTGTTACATCGATTATGTTATTCATCGGCTTCTCGATGTTTGCGACGATGATTCCTTGGCTTGCCACGAATATTCACACAAATGCTGACGGGTCGGTTAGTTTAAACAGCGACTCTAGCCTTGCTACGACAAAGGAGTTTGCCAAGGGTACGACGGCAACTTTTGGTGATTACGGCGTAAAAATTAATTCAGTAACGCGTAATTTTGCACCAACAGACGATTTTGATAAAGCTGCTGGTGGCAATGAGTTAATCGTTTTAAATATCAGCGTAACAAATAATGGTAGCGAAGAATTATATTTTTCAAAGTACAACCTCGACGTTATCGAAGGCAGTGTTACTGATTATTTAAGCTTAGCGACTGTCGATTCTGAATTTGAGAGTAATTCTATTGCAGCCGGCGCGACAATTACAGGCAATATTGTTTTTGAAGTCACAAAAGATGCAACAGATTTGAAGCTGCGAGGCAGTGATATAAGCGAGACTTCAGATACCTTTAACTTGGCATTCTAATAAAAAGTTTGAACTATTAGACCAAAATAGAGCAGTTGAATGCTCTATTTTGTTTTTTATACGCGTAAGGCTTATGTATTAAATTTCGCGATTGAAATGTACTTGATTATTATGCCACATTATGCTAATGTATATACAAACAGGTAAAAATAAAAATGTTCGAACAATCAACAAACGAATTTACTCAAAACACTCATAAGCCAGAAGCGGCGGAAGCTGAAACTGGCCCAGAAGCTAAGGCTCAAGCGATGCGTGAAGTATCGCAAGAAGTAGCCGATTTATCTCAAGAGAATAACGGTGATTCATTAAACGAATATTTTCATGATGCCTTAGCCAATAAAGACGGTACCCTTTCTGCCGAAAAACAATTAGCTATATTTGAAGTACTTTCTCGAGAGCAGAGCGCGGAGAATTTTCGTGAAGCCGCCGCATTCGGGGAAGCTGCTTTCGCAGAACTTGAGGAAAAAAATGATAGTCTTAACAAAACAGTTTTAGATGCCGACCAGCAGGTTATGGTCAACGCGAATAAACTTGACTACATGTTTGATCAGCTATTCAATTCTCGTACGCAAGAATATTATTCAAGAGCACAATTTTTATCTAGCTACGAACAAATAGTTGGTGCGTCAAAAGAGGCCGCAGCAGACTCAAAATTATATAAGGGTAGTTTACAATTGTGGAAAAATACTCAATCAGAATTAGCAACCGAGCTTAAAAATAAAGCTCGGGTTCTAGGCGGTAAATTTGAAGATCATAATAGCGCTATGGCTATCGCAAAATCCGAGATAGGTGGTGATAAAAACCGAGACCTTACGTTGTTGATAGATGAAGCCGCAATTAGTGCTTCTTCTGAAAGGCTTAAACTTGTTGTGGGCAAATCTGTTGAAAATGGTGTAGCTCCAGAAGATGCTGTTTTGCAAGAATTGTATGATGATAGCGATAAGAATGATGCTGGCGAGGAAATATATTCAATTATCGGCATGCTAAATTCTTTTGATGAGTCGGCCGACCAAACTGGTCAAGAAATTATTTCGCAAGAAGAAGAAACTGATGAAATATTTGGTCACTTTGTCGATAAATCTAAAAAGGTGGATGAATACGTAGAGCCAGGGTCTAGGGATGAACAGTATGAGGCCGGTACGTTTAATACTAAGCAACGCTTGTTGTTGGACGATTACGTGAACGGCGTTGGCCGTCTTTCGAGGCGAGTTTTTACTACACTTGGCGATATGAAATCGACTATATATAAGGGCAGAGATAAGTTTTCGCAGGATAAAAATTCTGGACGCGGTAGAGTTAAGCCTCAAACTTTAGAGAGTGCCTTTCTGTAACGAACCCGGCCAATCTGAGGTTTTGTAAAATAGAATAAATGTATTCGGCAGTCGGCGCTTTGCTCTTCCGTTTGCTTACGAAAATATGTAAACACATTTTCGTTTCGCTACACTACACCGAACCAGCGACTATCGCCAGTAAACTGGCGAGTCGCAGGTTGACTCCCGTAGGGACGCCAAAATAAAAACCCCACATAAAGTGGGGTGTTTATTTTGGTGAACCCGGCAGGATTCGAACCTGCGACCTCTAGCTCCGCAAGCTAGCGCTCTATCCATCTGAGCTACGGATCCAAAATGCAGGGTTATATAAACTAGTTACGTAACCCTACTTTTCATGTAACTAGAAGGTGCTTTCTTGCTTTTTGACGGCAGAATACAGATTATTGTACCACAAGAGGCCAAGAATCGTAAATAAATTGTTCAGAGTCGGAGTTTTTGGACAATGATATCGATTAAATCTAGTTTTAAATTCTCCATAGGAAGGCGGGCGCCGAAAATATCGACGATTCTTTCGCCGGCTTCTTCGGGGAAGTAGACTGATACGCCTGGTGAAAAACGTTTGATAGGGATTAACATGATTGAATGCTGATCTTTTTGTTTAAGAATCCCAAAGGCTTTGAATTCGCTAAAATGATAGAGCTTTTCGCCAACGTATAGGCCCTGGTCGCCACTTAGAGTGTAGTCGATTGTTCGGGCTGGGCGCCTTGAGAAGACAATAACGGCGATTGCCATGACAATGACAAGGGCCGAGAAGGTGTAGGCATGTAAAAATACGAGGTCGATGGCTATAAATGCGATTACGACGAACGCAAAACCAATGTACCAGGAATTGTTTTTTTCGCCGCTGATATATTCGACGGCACTCCAGTGAACTGGAGAATTTTTAGTGTCTGGCCTGGTATAAACTTCGCTGCTAGGATTGTCAGACGGGGTTTCGTCATCAGCTGGTGACGGTTGGTACATTTCAGTAATTTGATCCGACTCAGGTTCTTCGCCAGGCTTTTGCCAGTAGTTGTTTGGTCGATCAGGTTGCATAAATTTAGTATAGCATGAGGTTTTTAGATGGGATAGATTTGTTTATCTAGGTATGATTTATCAATTATTCTGTAATTTTGTTCTTTTTAAAAATAAATTTTTTATATAAAGAGTAATTCCATACCATAGATGCGGCCGTGGCAATTATTTTGCTGATTAATAAATTTAAGCGAGTCGAGAGATAGCCTGATAATAGGGGGCTTACGGCGGTGATGATTATCGGTTGTATAACCCAAAGTCCAATGGCGGTAGTAGCAAAAAACGATAAAAACTGTTTACTTTTATTTTCGCTAGAGGCTTTGAATGTAAAATTTTTATTCGCAAAATAACTAAAGATAAGAGCAACTAGTGTTGAAATGAAATTGGCAACTATCTTATTCATACCAAAAGAAGTCAATAAAAATAAGATCGAAAAATCAATTACGGTGCTAATACTACCGACAATAAGAAACCGTAGTTTATCGGCGTGATTTTTTAGAAGATTCTTTATGATAGATTTCCTCAATAAAATATAGTGGTCGATTTTTGGATTCGTTAAATATTCTACCTATATATTCGCCAATTATTCCGAGCGATAACAGTTGTATGCCGCCAAGAAATAAGATGACTGCCATAAGTGATGGATAGCCGGCGACTGGGTCTCCTAAGGCTGCTTTTTTAACGATTATGATAACGATAAAAATAAAGGCTATCAAGGAGATTATTGCGCCGAAAAATGAGGATATTCGAAGCGGAGCTATGGTAAATGAGGTAATACCATCGATTGCCAGGCCGGTGAGTTTTAAGACGTTCCATTTAGTTTTGCCGGCTAGTCTAGGGTTGCGTCTGTAGGTGATTTCCTTCTTTTTGTATCCTATCCAGCTGAAAATGCCTTTGGAATGGCGTTGGGACTCACGAATTTGTTTTATGGCGTCGATACAGCGGCGGTCGAATAATCTAAAATTTCCGGTGTCGATTTGAATTGGGATATTGGTCGACTTTTGAAGGATATTATAGAATGCTTTGGCGCTGAATTTTTTGAACCAAGTTTCACCTTCGCGGCTGGTTCGCCTGGCGTAGACGTCGTCGTAACCTTCTTCCCAAAGTTTAATCATATCTGGTATTAGTTCTGGTGGGTCTTGTAAATCGGCGTCAATTATTACCGCAGCATCGCCGTTTGCGTTGTCGATTCCGGCGATTATGGCGATTTCTTGTCCAAAATTTCTAGATAAGTTAACGCATAAGATTTGGTTGTCTTTTTCGGCGTACTCTTTTATCAAATTGTAGGTGTTATCGCGACTGCCATCGTTTACGAATAGGAATTCGAAATTATATTTTTTGTTTGATTTGGCTAATTTTGTCAGTCGGTCGTATAGAGCTGGGATTGATTGCTCTTCGTTGAAGGTTGGGATGATGATAGTGATTAGCTTCATTAGGATTAGTATAGCATTTGAGGCTTGGCGAAAGATATTAATTGGCAGAGGAGGAGAGATATCGCTGCGCTCCTCCGTTTGTTTATAAAAATATGTAAACACATTTTTATTTCACTGCACTGCGCCGGTGGAGTGCGGTGCAGAAAAGAAAGCGCCGAAGGCATTTTCTTTTCAAACAAACGGAAGAGCAAAGCGATACTCCGCGCTCTTTTTGTCTTCGACAAAACCGCGGGAGTTCGGATCTCTCCTCGGCAAATTAAAAACTGACCAAATGGTCAGTTTTTAATTTGGCGGAGGAGGAGAGATTCGAACTCTCGCTCCAGATTTCTCCGGACTAATGATTTAGCAAACCATCCCCTTCAGCCACTTGGGTACCCCTCCATATAATTGTTCGTGCGATAGGTAACTTTCATGTTGTTGTGCTTTGGCAAATCATCAATTGATTTGCGTTTCACGCAGCAGCCACTTGGATAACCTTCTGTATCGAACTGTTCGTCTTGGCTAGTTGATGAACTTAGATATTGTAGCATATCAAAGTGTTGTGAGCTAGATAAAATGGCAATCTTTTGTTACAATTATGGTGTAATAGTATTGTAGCCGGAGTTTAATGAAGAGAGTGAATCGAATCAAATCAAAGTTAGCTATCGCCGTACCCGGCGTATTTTTTTCTGTTGTGGTTTTTCCGACCGCTGTTTATGGCGATAATCCAGTTAAGGCTGGGGCATTAGCTGCTACGTCAAGCGGCATGCCGCTAAATTTATTTGGTGTATCTGGAGTCTTTACGATCATAACTAATTCAATGCTGTTTATCGTAGGCGCTTTAAGTGTCTTGATGCTTATGATCGGTGGTGTTCGTTATATCATCTCTGGTGGAAATTCAACTTCTATAACTAAAGCCAAGAATACAATTCTTTATGCAATTATCGGATTGATTGTGTCGTTAACGGCCTATGCTATTATTAACTTCTTTTTGTCGTCGTTAATATCGAAATAAGTTGCGCCTGTTTAAGTTATAATTACTTGTATGACAGATTTTCGAAAAGTTGTTAAAAAAGTTATTCCTAGAAAATTATTTAAAAATGTTGAACCTTATGGGCATTTAGTTGAGTCGGTAGTTGCTAGTACGATTAATGGTTTTCCGTCACGAAAAATGCACGTTATCGGTATAACTGGTACGAATGGTAAAACCACGACGACTTTTTTGATTGAAAGAATGTTATTTGAGGCGGGTTATAAAGTTGGCATGCTTAGCACGGTCGCTTATGGCATCGGAGACGATATTAAGCCACAGGTTCAACATATGACTACGACTGATTCTTTTACTTTGCAGCGTAGGTTGCGTGATTTTGAACAGGCTGGCGTAGAGTGGGCGATTGTTGAAACTTCAAGCCATTCATTGGCTCAAAGCCGAGTTTGGGGGATTCCTTATGAAATTGCCGTTGCGACCAATGTCACTAATGATCATTTGGATTATCACGGAACATATGAAAATTATTTTGAAGCAAAACGTCGATTATTTAAGATAGCGGCAAAGAATGGCCGAAAGTTTGGCGTCGTGAATGCTGATGACTCGAGTTTTGAGAAATTCAGTAAGACAACTCCTAGGTCGGTTAGTTATGGAATTAAAGCCGGCGACCTAAGGGCGAGTGATGTTAGGCTAGAAGCTGATAAATCAACTTACGTAGCCGCTATTGGTGACGAAAAGTACAACATCGTTGTAAATATTCCTGGTGAATTTAATGTTAGCAATAGCCTTGCGGCGGTGGCGGTTGGGCGCGAGATTGGTCTTAGCAAGGAGCAAATCGAAAAGGGTATTGCCGCACTTGAAGGTGTTGAGGGTCGTATGACCGTTGTTGATGAAGGCCAATCGTTTAAGGTTGTTGTAGATTACGCATCAACTCCTGACGCTTTTGAGCGATTTTTTGACAACATACGTCCGACAACAAAGGGTAAGTTGATCGCGGTCTTTGGTTCGGCTGGGCGACGCGATGAAGCTAAGCGGGCTATCCAGGGCGAGATCGCTGGGCGCTTTAGCGAGGAAGTTATTTTAACCGAAGAAGATGATCGAGATATTGACGGTAATATGATTTTGTCGCAAATTGCTGAAGGTGCTGAAAAAGCCGGTAAGATTCGTGATAAAGATATGTTTTTGATTCTTGACCGTGAAGAGGCAATTAAGTTTGCAATGACAAGGGCTAAAAGTCCTGACGACACGGTTGTCTTACTGGGCAAAGGTCACGAAAAAACCATCGAGCGTGCCGACGGTGAACATCATTGGCGTGAGATTGAGGTGGCAAGAAAAGCTTTGCGCGAGATGCAAAAGTAATTTTTTCTCGCTGTGCGGGTCCTGTCGCCCGGTCCACCCCTAAAATATTTTTATTGATTACAATAAAAAGTATTTTGGGTTTGCCCCGCCGGACGCCACCCGTAAACCCTGCCGAAAGCTAATATTTATCATGATTTGAAGAATGTCAGGCCTGTGCCACTGTTTCACTAATGACACCCTGGAACCCGAGTTCGACAAGACGCCGGGGCTCTTGTTCGAACCCGGAGCGAAGCATGTGTCTTTAGTGGAAGAGGGGCATAGGCGCAAAAATAGGTGACTGTGGTTGAATTAAGGGTAAGACCCGTAGAACGATATTATAAAAATATATGGCCTATTTCACTAACAGCGTTTTATCTAAAATTGGCACGGTAAAAGGCTTATCTTGCATGATATTGTCGTAAATTACTTGTGGTATGGGGCCGTATTTGACGGCGTTTGTGATGGCGGTTTTTGCTTCACTTGTCATGCCGGATGCGCCTTCAAAGACCGCTTCGTATAGCCATATTTTATAATTACGTGGGTATTCTTTAAGTGCAGCTTGGATAAGTTGCTCAGTTTTATAGTAGTCTGTCGAAGTAGCGATGTATATTAAGCAAAGATTTTCATAAACGATGCTTATATTGCCGTACTTGAGAGCTTGATTGTAAGCGTCTTTCGCTTTTTCGTATTCACCTTCATACTGTAATGCCACGCCCAGATTTATGCTGTTAGACAGTATCGGATAAATACTAATCGAACGTTGTGCATAGACAATCGCTTCTTTGTATCTATTATTGTCGATTAGATATTGAGATATATTGCTCATTGCCGGATAGTTATCGGACGAAACCGATAAATCCACGACAGCTAGGTTATATTGGCTCTTATAATCAATACCCCTTAGACCTGTACGAACTCCGAGCGCGACTATTAATACAAGAGCTGGAATCAATAACCATTTTGGGTTAAAGCGCGTCTTTATTGTTAGCAATGACACTCCGATCATGCCGAGTAAACCTGCCATAGCAAAATAAAACCAAGTCTCACAGGCGGTAAAATCTAAACCAGGAATAATTTGCATATATAGACCTAGCCCCATTAAGGTCCAGATGGCAAAAAACAAATAATATTTAAATTTATCTCTTGGTAGCTTTTTATATACACGTCTACCAAGATATATAAACAAGCCTACGACCAACAAATCGACTAACAGTGGTATCAGTACTTTATCGATGCTAAAAACTGGGTTGGTCCAATAGTAGCCAAGCGAAAGTTGATGTGGATATATAAACTTTGCTAAATAAAATAGCATGACCGAAGGAGCTGTAAATAATCTACCCGTAAAGCTTAAATCGTTAATTGGGACCGCACGGCTTGCACCTGCAAATCCAACTGCGCTTGTTCTTAGTAATACATATAAGATCAATGGGATGGCCATGTATTTAACGAGTGTTATTATTTTTTTGCGGTCAAACCAAAATAGATATAGAAAACTAATCGCTACAAATAAAAAGCCCGATTCTTTGGAAAAAATTGATAAAGTTAGACACAATGCCACTATCCAGGGCCTTTTATCTAGTTTTTTATTAATAATTAACCACAGAGCTAAAATGCCGAAAAAGAAAAATAAAACATCTTGCATGGTTGGTATTGAAAATACTATTTGTGAATTTAATGGGTGGACTAAAAATATAAGCGATAGGATGAGAGACGGAATTTTTTTAAAGAAATGTTTAAAAACTAAAAATAGAATGAATGCGCCGGCGATAAAGAATGCTAGCTGGACTAAGTGGTAGGGTATTGGGTTAGCCTTAAAAATTGTGTAGATGAATGAGAATGTTGTTGTCATTAATGGCCGATAATAAACACCGGTCATTTTTTCGCCATTAAAAAATGTACTTGAAGTAAAAAATGTCGGCAAGTTCGTTATGGAGTGGACTGGAGTGTTATTGACGATTTGAGGAAAGTCATCATTCTGAAAAGGGCTATTTAGCCCAGTCATATATGTTGCAAGCCCGACTATCGCAAATAATATAGCGACTTGCCATGTTTTTATTTTTTTAATCTTCTCAAGCATCGAGTATTTTATTATTTTAGTCTAATGTTAAGGTTACGCAGCGGATATAGCCGCCACCTTTGGCGAGTTCGGTGATGTCGGGTGATAGGATTTTGAGGCCGTGCTTTTCGAGTTCGGCGGCGAGGATTGGGGCGCGGGCACTCATAATGACGGTTTCGCCGGTTGAAACAAGGTTGGTAGCAAAGGCGTCGCGGGCTTCTTGGAGTGATACTTTAATTTTATCGACTTCGTTGAAGTTCTCTAAGAGGTTGCGGCTGGCGGGAGTGAATGCCTCTGGACAATAGGCGATTAGTCCCTTTTTATGGCCAATCGGCGGTTTAATAATGGCGATGGCGATGTCTATGTCATAAAAGAAGCTGTCGGCCCAACCTGAGGCTTCGTTAATGATTGGGCGGCCCTTAGGGTCGAGTTGTGGCATGGCCTCGAGTTGAATCCTTTGGAAGCCTAATGTATCGGCCACGAATTTTTGGGCTTTTCTGTCGCTGCGATAGCCACTGCCGCAAAATAGGTAGTCGCCGCATGGTAGGGCGTCGCCTTGCCCGCTGAATTTTAGGCCAGCCGGAACACGGAAAACTTCTTTGCCGAGGTATTTAAGGACGCTCTCGGCATAGGCCTCTTCGTTCTTGCGAGCATTTGGTAAGCTAGCTAAAACGGCCTTGTCGCCGCGTACAAGCGCCCAGTTAGCTGTATATACGCCGTCTTGGCAGTTGGTTGGTGATGGGACTTTAATGACCGTGATGCCGGCTTCATCTAATAATCGATGAATCTCGGCGTGTTCTTGCATGGCCTTTGTATGATTGAGCGTTTCGTTGTGGTAATAGGGATTAATTGGCTGCTTTGTACTAAAGTGCTTGGCGTCGGACATTAAAATTGTTTTATTCATATGCATCATATTAGTAGTAAAGGTCGTTATGTAGATATCGATAGACCCGTTTTGCGATTCGTTCACCGTACTTTTGCCAGATTTTATATTGGAAAGGTTTGATAATTAAATCATAACAGCCAATATAGTCGGTAATCTCTGGATTAAAGCCAACTTTAAATGTGCCAAAACCGAAATATGGGTGATCAGGGTTTTTAATTTGGTCGGATGGCGGTGCGCCGTATAGGTCGTAGGCGGTGACGCCTTTTTCTTTTAAGTATTTAATAGCCTCAAGCTCCAAAAAGGCGCTGGCGCCACGAATACTGTGATCGCGGGTGCTGGCGGCGTCTTTACGTGCCGCTTTTTTACCAATTGTCATAATGAAATCCATCGAAACAACCTTGCCGTCGGCTTTTGCGAACATAAATAATCCAGTGCCAGCTTGGTCGTGTGATTGCCAGAAGTCTCTGAAATATTCATAGCTACGTACGTGGGAACGACCATTGATTGTTTGGGACATCATTTCATAAAAGAGAGTGCAATTTTCATCGGTTGCTGGCACGATTTCACTAATTACGCCGGCTTTTTCAGCGGCGCGGATATTGCCGCGTGCTTTGGATGAGAAATTGGCAATAATTTCGTCGAGCGTTTTTGATAGATCGACGATTACGGTGTTGGCGGCTTGGACTGGCTTGGAATTAGATAGTCCAAGTTTGTGCATCTTTTTAGTAATCTCGGCGGACAATATGAATTCTGGTTCAATTTTTACCGTAAATACGCTATTACTTTTTGCAATTTGGATTAAGTCTGGCAGTATCTTTTTGAGCGTTGACACATCTGATACGCCAGGACCTTTAGGTACGTACCAAAAAGCGCCAAGGAAGGGAACTCTTCTTTCTAAAACTAAGACGTACAGGTTATCTAGAACTATATATCGAGGTGTCCAGTTGTTTAAACTTTTGACATTAGCAAATTGAGCTGTTTGAAAAATGTCGCCGCCATCAGGGTTGGTGATTATGAGATTATTCCAATTATCGATCTCTTTTTTTTGGGCAAAGCGGACTGTCATCTTTGACCATTATAGACTTTAACGGGATAAATTAGAAGGATAAGTAATCAAAAACACCCGGGTGAGTGGGTGTTTTTGATTGGAGGTTCCAAAATCTATTTTTGAGCGTTAGATAGGTAATCTATCTCTTTGATGATATCAAGTAGAGCTTGAGCTCGCTTTGCTTCGTCGGTGATTTTGCAAGCAACGTCGTGAGCTGGGGCGATTAGGGCTTTGTCATCCGTGCTTCGGAGCAATAGTAGGTAAATATCGAATTTTTCTTCAGCTGGAATGCCAAGCTTGTCGACAAGAGGTCGCAATTCAAGCAGCGCGTTCTTTTTAATGCTGTCTAGGTCATTAGTTTTGCTAGGGTTAAAAGATGGCATTGAAAAAGACATGGCTGGAGCTGGTGCTATAGTTGTCGATTCTTGTGTCGGCTCGACTAGCTCGATAGCTGGCTCTGGTGTTGTGACTGGTGTTTCTTCAAAGTTTAGGTTCACGGTTGTGTCACCTGAAACTCCGGCTAAAACTTCTGCTAGTTCTTGATCGTCGCTGACTGGTTCTGATGCTTGAGTTTGAATATCCATTACCCACCCCTGATATTAATGCTTATACTTATTTATTATACTTTATCACAGTTCGTTTAAATAATTCAATGTTTTTAGTTATATCGATGTAGTGATTCGATTGGGTCCTTGCGGGCGGCACGGATGGCGGGGTATAGACCAAAAATCGTTCCGGTAAAGACCGACACTACTAGTGTTACGACGGCAATTTGCCAACTAAATGCAGGGAGGAAGGTTAAAAAGGTGCTAATTATAAAGGCTAAGATGTAGCCGATGATGTAACCGGCGATGCCGCCACCAAGGCTTAAAGCGAGTGATTCGATTAAGAACTGCCACATGATGTCGCTATTGCTGGCGCCGACGGCTTTTCTAATGCCAATTTCGCGGGTTCTTTCGGCGACCGTGACTAACATAATATTCATAATTCCAACGCCGCCAACTACTAGTGAAATCGTGGCAATCGCGGTGGTGACGCCAGCGATTATTGAGAATACTCTGCTGGTTGGCCTTGCGACTTGGTTGCCGGTCAAGATTGAAAAATCGCGCTCGTTGCTGTGATTTTTAATCATTATTTTATCGATATTCTCTACGGCTTTTTTTAGATTAGTAGATGAATCGGCCATGATATCGATTTGTTGAATTTGGGCGGCGTTTTGATTCATACTTTTGCCGGCTTCGTAGTCAATAATTACGGCATTATCAAAATCGATTAAATTATAGTTAATCGGATTATTTATCATCTTTAAAACACCAACGATGGTGAATTCTTTGCCGCGGATGGTTATCTTTCGGCCAATTGATACTTCGGTACCAAAAACATTAACTGATAACTGTGCGCCGATGACAGCAGCCCGTTCTTCGATCGTGTTGTCGAGGAATTGACCTTGTCCGAATTTAAAATTAACTATCTTGTTAAAATCTGGGGTAGTGGCGACGATTGGCGAACCAGTTGGGGCGGTTGAATCGGCCTTGATCGATCCGCTGAGTACCATAATTGGGGCGACCGATGCGACATGTTCGATACTTTTTATTGAAGAAATATCGGCTTCGGTAATCGTGCTAGTAGAGTATTTGCTGCTGGGCTGGAGTTGATTGACGCTGATTGAAAAATCATCTGGAGCGCCGGGCCGAATTACGGCGATATTACCGCCGAGTGCCGTTACTTGGTTCGTGACAATTTTACTCGCGCCGTCACTTAGCGATAAAATTGCCGTGATACTGGCAATACCAATAGCAATGCCTAGCATTGTTAAGGCGCTACGCACACGACTGTTTTTTAGCGATTGGTGGGCGTTTTGAAAGTGGTGAGTGTAAAGAAAACGCATTTATTTTTTCCTCTTTTTTGACTTTTTGGCGGTATTTTTACGGCTTCTTGGGCCAAGCGGCTTTTTGGCGGCAAGTTTCTTTTCGGAAACGACAATTGCCTTAGTGTCGGTGTCGACTTTGCCGTCGAGCATAGTGATAACGCGACTGGCGTAGGTGGTCAGATTTGGATTATGCGTCACCATGATGATTGTGTTGCCTTGTTTATGCAAGTCGGAAAGCTCTTCCATGATGATATGGCTAGATTTGGAATCAAGATTACCGGTCGGTTCATCGGCTAGGATTATCGACGGTTCGTTAACGAGTGCTCTGGCGATTGCAACGCGCTGAGTTTGTCCGCCGGATAATTGGTATGGCATGTAATATTCACGTTCGTTCAAGTGAAAATTATGCAAAATATTACTAGCCAACATCAAACGTTTGGTTTTACCGACGCCTTTGTAGGTTAGTGGTAATGCGACGTTTTCGATGATATTTAGACGCGAAATCAGATTGAAACTTTGAAATATAAAGCCAATTTGTCGACTGCGGATTCTGGCCTGACGGCGTTTTGAGATTGAGGCGACTGATTTGCCATCGAGTTCGTATTCGCCATCAAACTCACTATCGAGAAGCCCGATGATGTTAAGAATTGTGGTTTTGCCGCAGCCACTAGGGCCCATAATTGCCAAAAATTCGCCTTTTTCAATCGTCAAATCAACGCCATCTAGCGCAAAAGTTTCAGCATCACCAATACCAAACCTTTTTTTAAGGTCTCGTAGTTTTATAACTGGCGGTATTGTGGCGTCATCCATCATCTATATTATGGTAGCCATGCCTATTATCTGCAACTAATTCTGTAAAGTGAAAATGACAACTGGTATTAAAATAACCCAATATCATTATGATATTGGGTTGTAGTGGATTAGGATTTTGGAATGCAGTGGGGTTAACCCCACTAGTTTATCGAGTTTAAACTAAACGTATTCTATGCGAGCGACCGCATAACGGAATTTGCCGTTAGCCTCTGGGCAATTCCACCGATTAATTAGGTATAAACCGAACTCTGCTTCCTTACCTGTTTCTACAGGGTAAGCTTTGTCTTGCGGTATATAATACTTAGAATTTTTAGCTTCTGAGGTATTAACAATTGCTTCTCCGGAATTGGCGTCATATCTTAGAATTGTGCCTTTTGCGGTGAATCGAGCGGACCTGTTATTACGATTATTCACGAACATGCAGCCCAAGAAAAGTATTATGACTATGATTTCGATTGCTGTTCTCATTTTTTTACCTCCAAAATTTTGAATTTATGCGGGGATATGATAAATGAAACTAAGCTATTTGAATGCGGTTATCTTAATTCGATAATTGAAAGGTGCCAGTACTTCTGAATACTCTTATATCTAATATTATAGCATAAGTACCATAAAAAGTCCATAGTAGGGGCTTAATCTCGCTCTATTAACTAATGAATTTTGTTGTAAATTGTCTAGATTTTCTTAGTTATTGTCGCCTCTAGAGTTTATAATAAGTGTTGTGGAGAGATGGCCGAGTGGTTGAAGGCGCACGCTTGGAAAGCGTGTGTGGCAGCAATGTTACCGCAGGTTCGAATCCTGTTCTCTCCGCCAAATTAAAAAATGACCATCTGGTCATTTTTTAATTTACCGTAGCGTCCAGGATTCGACCTGCGGGCTGCAGGTGAGAACCGTAAGTCTACGGTTCGCAAGGCCGGAAGCCGGATGACGAACGTCACCGACTGAGGCGGGTGAGAAAATCCAGTGGATTTTCGCAAGGCAATGTCACAAATGAATTATATTCATTTGACTGACTTGCGGGGTCGCGGAACGTGACCGCGAAAATTTTCGAAGAAAATTTATCGTGACCGAATCCTGTTCTCTCCGCACCGTATTATATTACCGCTTCATCTTATTTCATGTTAAAATATAACCCGATATGTCAAAGAAATTAATCGAAATCATGGCCCCCGCGGGCAGTTTTGCTAGCCTTGAAGCCGCCATTAAAGCCGGTGCTGATTCGGTCTATTTTGGTGTGACGCAACTTAACATGCGCGCTCGAGCTGCTGCTAACTTTTCGCTGGCTGATATGAAAGAAATTGTTCAGCGGGCTAAAAAAGCCAACGTTACCACTTATTTAGTGGTTAATACCTTGCTATATGACCACGACATTAATATTGCTCATAAACTAATCGATGCCGCCAAGGAAAACGGCGTTGATGCGATTATTGCTTTTGACTTTGCGGCTATGAACTATTGCAACGAAATTGGAATGCCGGTTCATGCGACGATTCAGTTCTCGATTTCAAACTTTGAGGCGGTTAAATTCTTCTCTAAAATGACAAACCGGGTCGTTTTAGCTCGTGAGTTAACTCTCGATCAAATTAAGGCGATTCATCAAAAAATCGTCGACGAAAACCTAATTGGCAACGAAGGTCGACTGATGGAAATCGAAGTTTTTGGTCATGGGGCACTTTGCGTGGCGCAATCTGGTCGCTGCTGGATGAGTCTATATACCGATAACGCCTCGGCTAATCGTGGCGCATGTCTACAAAATTGCCGCCACGCCTATAAAGTTACTGATTTAAGCAATGGTAAAGAATTGGTTTTAGATAATCAATACGTTATGTCGGCCGCCGATATTTGTACGATTGATTTCTTGGATAAATTTATCGATGCTGGCATTTCAGTTCTTAAAATTGAGGGTAGGGGAAGGTCGCCGGAATATGTTTATAAAATCATCTCAACCTATAAAAAGGCCGTAGCTGACATCGAACAAGGAACTTATACAAAGGAAAAAATCGAAGAATATTTTAAAGACCTAGAAACTGTCTTTAACCGCAAACTGTCGCACGGTAATTTCTTTTTAGGTAAAGAAGTTGGCGAATATTCGGATGTTTACGGTTCAAAAGCGACTGAAGAAAAAGTTTTCAAAGGCCGAATAACAAATTATTTCGCCAAACAACAGGTTGCCGAAGTGACTTTGGAGGCTGGTGATATTAAGTTAGGCGAAAGATTCTTGATTACAGGCGATAAAACTGGCGTAGCTTTTGGCAATTTGGAGGAGATTAGAATTGATGATAAGCCAGTCGAAAACGCTGTCAAAAAGGACGTTATTTCAATAAAAGTTTCTGAAAAAGTTAGACGAAATGACCTTTTTTACACAGTTGTCGAAAAACTTAATCCACAGGATTACGAGTATTAAAATGGGCACTAAGAAATTTAGTATTTCTCAACAACGTGATAACTGCATTGGATGTGGTTCTTGCGCAATGTATTCGCCAAATTGTTGGAAAATTAATAATGTAGACGGTAAGGCCGATTTAACTAACGGTGTTAAAAAAGGTGATTTAATCGTCGCTGAATGTGATATTGAACTGCTAGAAGAAAATAAAAAAGCCGCGGCCGCCTGCCCGATGCAAATTATCAAGATAAACTCTAAATAAAATCTCTTTTATCGAGTTTGTATTTGGGTGATAATAAAAGGCATGGAATATTTTTTATTTATCGCAGCGGCTTTTATTAGCTATTGCCTTGGCAGGTTAGGGCATGTATTTGGTGGACAAATAAACGGTCCTCATCATTGGCTTTACGGTATTCCAATGATTATTGTTGGTATTATTTTTTGGAAAAGTATTTGGGGTAAGATTTTGGTTGCGGCGGGAATCGGATGCATGATTAGCGATTTCAACGATATGATTCAGTTTAAAATCTATGGCGTTGATGATGTTGAGGTAAAGCGGTTTTGGGGACTGGATTAAAAGTGTTAGCTACCAAAAAACGCGTCGAAGAAGAGCATTGCTGCGACGATGAATTATCAACGGATAAGTATCTTCAAATAGGCACTAAAAAAGGCCGAAGTTTGTTGGCTATTGCTGAATCGCCTGCGGCTAATGGTTGGAGAAAGTCCGGTCGGGCATTTTATACACCCGAAGACAAATTAGTTCCGACTGGTAAAAACTTTTTAGCCAATCTTAAACAAATTGATGAAAATATGGAGTTAGGCGATATATCGTTTACTGAGATTGCTAAGTGTTTTATCGCGAATAATCGAAAACAACTAGACGAATGTGCTGCGAAAACTTGGCCACATTTCATTAGCCAGATTAAGCTAGTGAATCCTAAAATAATTATAATTTTGGGTCAAAAAACGACGGATATCTTTAATAAATTAGCCGGTACTAATTTGACTGTTGGCAAAATATCCGAAATAGAGCTAGCCGGAACAAAACATTTTGTTCTCCCAATCTATCATCCGTCACCGGCCAACCCAAAACGGGCTTTAAACGCAGGAATTATTGAAGCGAATCTGGAGTCAATAAAAAAGTTACTTAAAACTTTGCCTGAATAAAACTTGTCCTGCTAACATATAGTTATGAATCAAATGATTGAACAATTGCGAGTTGAATTGCGAAATAACTCCGACGAGGCTACGCGAAAATCGACAGAGCGATTTTTTAAAGAGGCGGTAGTGGCCTATGGCGTTAAGTCGGCTTTAGTTGGTAGAATTGCCAAAAGTAATTTTGATAAGATAAAAAACATTAGTAAGATTGAGATTTTTGAGCTTTGTGACGAACTATGGAAATCTGGCGTCATGGAAGAGGTCTTCGTAGCCTGCGATTGGTCGTATCGGCTGAATAAACAGTACGAAAAGAGTGATTTTGAACTTTTTGAAAAATGGGTGTCGAAATATGTCAGTAATTGGGCGATGTGCGATACTTTTTGTAATCATAATGTCGGAGCGATTGTCGAAATGTATCCAGAATTTCTAGATAGATTAAAACAGTGGTCTAAATCGGATAATCGTTGGTTAAAGCGGGCTGCGGCGGTGAGTTTGATTATCCCAGCCAAGAAAGGTAAATTCCTAAACGATGTTTTTGAAATTGCCGATACTTTGCTGATGGACACTGATGATATGGTGCAAAAAGGCTACGGCTGGATGCTAAAAGTGGCTAGTCAGTCGCATCAAGATGAAGTCTTTAAATATGTTATTCAAAACAAATCTAAGATGCCGCGAACAGCATTGCGCTACGCAATTGAAAAGATGCCTAAAGAGTTAAAACTGCAAGCAATGGCAAAATAAATTAACTGGCTAGCACGGCCAAAACGCCGATATAATTACCAGTTATGTTGCACTCAACTGTTAAATAAGTGTTCTTGTCGCCAATTAAATAATTATCGTATTCAACTTGCGATCGGTCGTCTTCGGTGTCGTAAGTTGCGGTACCTTTCGTGCTAGGGTCGAGGCCGACGGCGCGCATCGATTTATCAACCCATGGCAGGACTTTATCAATCCCAGCGTCGCACGTGCCGAATTCTTTCTCTTGAATTTCGATATAATTGGCGATCATTTTAGAATTAGTGAAATTAATTCGGATAAGATAATTGTTGTTTTCACAGGTTATGACCTGAGCTGAATATTTCGGGTTAAGCTGTGATGTTCCGCCGTATTTTGTGGCGATATCGGCTAAGGATAGTCCAAGAAAATCAGTCATTATAACTTTACTTGGAATTGTGCAATTAGTGGCGCCAGAAACGGCAATTCCGCTGATAGTTAGCGACTGAACGGTTTTATTGGTGCTGGTTTTATTATCGGCATTTGCGGTTTTATTATCTTTATTTGTACTTAGCGTTATCGCTATAATCACGCCGATGATAATAATAAATAGGCAAATTAATATTAAGATGTTCTTCTTGGTTAATAATTTCTTTTTAAGTTCTGTCATGATACTTAAATAATAACATGAGCGAAGTGTTAAAATAGATGCATGGATAAAAAAATATTATTCAAAACTTTTAGAAATACTATTGGCGCAGCGGCTTATATCTATGTTATCTCGCAGGTTCTAAATAATGGCAATGTAATATTTGGTACAGGTAATAGCAGTGAGATTATTGGGCCTTTTGTACTATTGTTGATGTTTGTTTTGTCGGCGGCGATTGTCGGCGGTCTAGTTTTTGGCGAAACCGTTATCCAATTTATGAATAAGAAGATTAAGGACGGTGTTAAGGCGGCCTTTTATAGCATAGGTTGGCTGCTTATCTATACGTTAATTTGTGTATTATTATTGTCAATTTTAAGATAAAAGGAGCGAATTATGTCAGAAGCAAAATGCGAAAATAGTTGCGAATGTAATCATAAATGCAAGCGCGGTGGGACTGGCGGTGGCGACGGAGTTTATTTCTTTGGTTTTATTGGTGCGGCTATCTATTTTATTAGCGGTGCAGCAACTTTTGGTGCCGGTGTTGTCGGGTTTTTAAAAGCAATCGTTTGGCCAGCCTTCTTTGTCTATGAAGCGCTGAAGTTTTTAATTAAGTAAGTCTCTATCACTTCTTAGTTTAAGCCCTAGCCCAATTCCGTTCTCTAAGGATGTTCTGTTTATGGGCGTTTCTGAACCGTGGTTAATTGCATATGATATCTTACCGTCACCTGGTTTTAGTCTGTGGCTAACTCCAAACATGAATTCTGATTTAATTAATCGAATATAATCTGTGAGCGGTATTTTTATTGTTTCCCTGGCGGCGATTAATTTAATATTATCTAGTATTGAGTTTGGGTCATTGATGTCGCAGTTTTGTGACAGGATAAAATCATTACCGCAAAGTTGAGTATGGGCAATGCCTAGCCCGGATTTTTCATCGTAATAATTAATTAGTATCGCAATCATTGCGGAGCATACTTCACTCGAAACCGCTTCAGTGAATGGTTCGAAATGGTATTTAGGAACTGGATCATAAACGCCCCAGTCTTGGTCGTTAAAAAATATACACCTAGCTTTTTCGATATATTCTGAAGCGTATAAACTATGCGTTTTATCTGAAAAATAGGCGAGTGGTTCAACGACAAATCTTGGGTCTATATCGTGTAATCTCTGAAGATTTATATATTCGTTCTCGATAGTTTGAGTATTGACGTTTGGCTGATTTATTAATATCGTAGCCTCTTGCTTGGTGTCGCCATTTGCCATATTTGCCAGATAAACCATCTGGGTGCTGCCATAGTTGATAAAATCAATTTCAGTTTCGACATCATTGGGCAAATTATAGCGACTTGCGAGTTTTGAGATAATTGAATCATCATTATTTTTATCGAAGGCGGCGTTTAGGCAGTTCTTGATAGCGCAGTGTGCCGATTCGGCTTGGGATGCTTTTTTATATGAAATATAAGCGCTTAGTCCGTATTTTCCGAGGGCTTTGAGTATTCTTTTATATTCTTCTTCGGTTTTTTGATCTAGTATTTCTGGATCATTAAGCCTTATGTAGAAATTTGGGTTATCAAAAGTGTGGGACTTTTTATAATTAATATTTCTTATCTCTTTTGGTTCCATGTGAGACATTTTACCAAATTCAGTTCAAAGATAAAGCGTAAGGGCTGTGATTCATGATTTTATCAATAAAGATGTAAACTAGTGTTATGAATAATGATATATATCAAAAATCAATCGAAATGCACAAACGCCATCATGGCAAAATTGAAACTGTCAGTAAGATCAAATTAGTTTCTAGAGAAATCTTATCGTTGGCCTATACGCCTGGCGTAGCTGGTGTCTGTAATGAAATTGCCCGAGACCCATCATTGGCCCGCGAATACACTTTAAAATACAACACGATCGCCATCGTTAGTGACGGTTCGGCGATTTTAGGGCTAGGTAATTTAGGCGCGCTGGCGGCAATCCCAGTCATGGAAGGCAAGGCGGCGATATTTAAGGAATTTGCTGGAGTTGATGCTTTCCCAATCTGTCTCGATACTCAGGATACTGAAGAAATTATCAAAGCTGTTAAGCAAATCGCGCCAGTTTTTGGCGGTATCAACTTGGAAGACATCTCAGCGCCACGTTGTTTTGAGATTGAAGAGCGATTACGCCGCGAACTAAGTATTCCAGTTATGCACGACGACCAGTGGGGCGCAGCGACGGCAACTTTGGCCGGGATTATTAACTCGCTGAAACTAACTGGCCAAAATAAAGAGGATGTCAAAGTTGTAATCAGCGGCGTTGGCGCGGCTGGTGTTGCGACGGCTCGGTTATTACTAATCTATGGAATAAAAAACATTGTTTTCTGTGATAGTCAGGGTGTAATCCATGCCGGGCGAACGGATTTAACGGCTGAGAAAAAAGAATTGTTGTCGGGTAGTAGTGCTCAACCCGCAGCCGGAGCTTTAGGCGATGCAATCAAAGGCGCAGATATCTTTATCGGCCTATCAAAACCAGGTTTACTAACGCCTGATATGGTAAAAACTATGTCAAGTAAGCCAATTATCTTTGCAATGGCTAATCCGCAGCCAGAAATTATGCCAGACGAGGCTTTGGCGGCTGGGGCGTTTATCGTTGCTACTGGTCGAAGTGACTTTCCTAATCAGACGAATAATTCGCTGGTCTTTCCGGGCGTATTTAAAGGTGTTTTGGAAGCAAATATTCCGCAATTTAAGATTGAAATGTTTAGTGCTGTCGCGCAGGCAATTGCCGATAGCGTGGTTAATCTAACGCCGCAAAAAATACTGCCAACTATGTTCGAAACGGGCATTGTTAAGGTGGTATCAGACGTAATTAAACAATACAAGTAGCGTAGAATAAACAACATGGACGCTAAATGTAGCGTAGTAGTATCCTTAGTGCTACAATGAAATTCCATGGAGGTGCAAACAAACATGGGTCAAAATCAAAAGTATATATTTGTAACTGGGGGTGTGCTTTCAGGCGTCGGTAAGGGTATTACCGCTGCTAGCGTTGGCACTGTATTAAGGGCAAAGGGCGTAACCGTTTCTATTCAAAAATGTGACCCGTATCTTAATGTGGATGCGGGCCTTTTGAATCCTAGGGAACATGGCGAATGCTTTGTAACTAAAGATGGCGCCGAGACCGACCTAGATTTAGGTCACTATGAACGGTTCTTGGATGTTGAATTAACACAGAAAAATGCGACTTTATCTGGTAGGTTATTACTTGATCTTATTTCTGATGAGCGTGCTGGTAAATTTAGTGGTAAAACCGTTCAGCTTGTGCCGCATTTAACTCAGGCGATTCAACGGGCTATCGTTGAGGCTTCGACTGATAGCGAGGTTCATATTGTCGAAATTGGCGGTACGGTTGGCGATTACGAAGGCCTTAGCTATATCGAAGCAATTCGAGAATTCGCTCAAAAAGTCGGTCGCGCAAATTGCTTATTCATCCATGTTGTCTACGTGCCATTTATTGGTACAAGCAAGGAATTTAAAACCAAACCGGCTCAAAATGCCTTGAATGACCTGCGTGGTTTTGGAATTGTTCCAGATGTCGTTGTCGTACGTACCGACAAGCCAGCTAATGATAATGTAGCTGAAAAGATTAGCTTATTTAGCGGCGTGCCGATTAATAATGTTATTTTGATGCCGAATGCCGATACAGTTTACCGAGTGCCTTTGATTTTAGTTAAAAGCCATATCAATGATTTATTAACTGAATTTACCGGTAATACCAAAGACCCAGATTTAACGACTTGGGAGAGCATAGTTAAGCATCAGATTAATAAACCAGCCAAGTCGGTTAAGGTTTGTATGGTGGCAAAATATATTGATAATGAAGATACCTACATTTCAGTTATTGAGGCTTTAAAGGCCGCAGCATGGCACGAAAATGTCGGTTTGGATCTTTGCTGGATTAATGCTGAAACGGCTTCTAAAAAGGATTTCAAGCAGGCTGACGCGATTTTAGTGCCTGGTGGCTTTGGTTTGCGAGGTATTGAAGGAAAAATTACTGCGGCTCGATACGCTTTAGACAATGATGTGCCTTATTTGGGTTTGTGTTTAGGATTGCAGGTTGCGGTTATTGCTAGCTGTCGCAAAGCAGGACTTGCTGATGCAAACAGTACGGAATTTAATCCTGATACGAAAAATGACGTTGTTTATATTATGGAAGGCCAGGCTGGCAAGGAATCGACTGGTGGCACTTTGCGTTTGGGTGACTGTGTCGCCAAACTTGAAAAAGGTTCACTGGCTGCCAAAACTTATCATGCGGTGGAAGTTACCGAACGCCATCGCCATCGCTATGAAGTGAATCAGAAGTTTATGACCGAAATTGAAAAAGGTGGGCTTAAAGTTAGCGGCACATCGCCAGACGGTAAATTAGTTGAGTTTGTTGAATCGCCAACGAATAAATATTTTATCGCAACTCAGGCTCATCCAGAATTTCGTTCCAGGCCAACTAGGCCACATCCGTTATTTATTGGTTTAATTAAAGCTGCAGCTAAATCTAATAAAGAGGAGCTATAGTCATATACATGAAAAACCCATTTAAAGATGCAATGAGCCAGCTTGTAAAAGTAAATAAAATCGTTAAATTCGATCGAGAGTTTATTGATGGTCTGGAACAGCCGAATCGCGATATTAAGGTCGCTATTCCGGTCAAAATGGATGACGGCAGTGTGAATATTTATGCCGGTTACCGCGTTGAATACAATAACGTCTTAGGGCCTTATAAGGGCGGAATTAGGTTTCACGATGATACCGAGACCGAAGAGGTTAAGGCGTTGGCGTTTTGGATGACATTGAAGTGTGCTGTTATCGGCATCCCAATGGGTGGCGGTAAGGGCGGTGTTTGCGTCAATCCAAAGCTTTTGTCAAAAGGTGAATTAGAGCGTTTGTCACGGGGTTGGGTTCGCAGTCTTGTTGAAATACTTGGGCCACATAAAGATGTTCCAGCACCGGATGTTAATACGACACCTGAAATTATGGCTTGGATGGCTGACGAATTTGAAAAACTTACTGGCGATACAACCGGCGCAGTTATTACTGGCAAACCAGTCGGTAAGGGCGGTTCACTTGGCCGAGCGACGGCTACGGCTCAAGGTGGGTTCTTTGCTTTTGAAGCATTAAAAAAGGATTTGCATTTAGGTGATAAATGTAAAGTTGTTATTCAAGGTTTTGGCAATGCTGGAGCAAATGCTGCATTGATTTGGAGTCAAGCCGGCCATATTATTACGGCGGTTTCGGATTCTAGTGGCGGTATTTTTAATGCTAAGGGTTTGGATATCGAAAAACTGATGATTCACAAAGAAAAAACTAGTTCAGTCCAGGACTTTCCGGGCGCGAAATATATTTCAAATGAAGCATTGTTAGAATTAGATTGTGATTTATTGATTCCAGCGGCTCTTGAAGGTGTGATTACTTATGAAAATGCCGATAAAATTAAGGCGAAGGCGATTTTAGAGCTAGCTAATGGCCCGATTACGCCCGAAGCCGACGAAGTTTTATTCGAGAAGTCGATTCCCGTTGTGCCAGATATCTTGGCTAACTCTGGCGGTGTGGCTGTTTCGTATTTTGAATGGGAACAAAATCTTATCGATGAACATTGGACTGAAGAGTTTGTTTTTAATAAACTAAGACCAATGATGGAACTTTCGGCAAAGAATATTCTTAAAAATGCTACGAAACATAAGACTGATTTGCGTATGGGCGCATTTATTCTGGCTTTAAAGAGCATAAAATCTAAATCCTAATATAATTTACTCCAAAACCCCCTCGGGTCCTGTCGCCCGGTCCGCCCCAGGTTTTAAAAATGGATTACCATTTTGTAGAAACCTGGGTGCTGCCCCGCCGGACGCCACCCGCGGAATGGGTTTTTCACTAGCATTTATCTCTTTTAATCATGTTATAATAAGGTGTAATGAACGCCATATCTTTGATTATCGAAAAAATTATTCAACAGCTTTTTAATGTAACCCAAACGGTTCAGTTAAGTCGTCCCGATGCTCAATTCGGTGATTTTGCTACCAATGTCGCGATGCAGTTAACGAAGGTTTTAGGCAAAAATCCGCGCGAAATTGCTGAACGAATGGCTGAAAAGCTCCGTGAAACTGGCGAATTTTCAGAGGTGACGATTGCTGGACCTGGCTTTATCAATTTACGAATTTCTCCGAAAAATCTTGCTATTAAGTTGGAGAGTGCTTGGTCGCCTAACTACGGCGAAAACACTGATGGCGACGGTAAAATTGTAGTTGTCGAATATCCAAGTCCTAACATGGCAAAGCCATACAGTGTTGGACATTTAAGGTCTGCTAATCAAGGTTGGGCGGTCAAGCGTTTAATGGAAGCAACCGGCTGGAAGGTAATTACGGATGACCATTTGGGCGATTACGGTACGCCGTTTGGCATTTGGGTAACTGGTTTTCAAGAATTTAGCACCGAAGAGCGGCTGCTGCGTGATGGTATCTACGAACTAGGTCGTGTCTATATTGAGACTAAAAAGGCGCTTAAGGATGAAGCGGCTAGGGGTGAAACTCGACTGGCTGACTGTGTTCAAAAGTGGCTAATTTTATTGGAAAAAGGCGACGAAGCGGCGGTTAATTACAGTAACCGATTTAACCAAATCAGCCTCGACCATATCCATAATGTTATGGGGCGCATGAAAATTAGTACTAATTATGAACTAGGCGAAGCGTTTTTTGCGCCACGCGGCAAAGAACTTGTTCAAAATTTACTAAATCAAGGCATCGCGATTAAAAATGACGACGGCTCTATTATTGTGCCTTTGGATGATTATGGGATCGAAACGCCTCTGTTAGTTCAAAAATCTAATGGCGCGGCACTTTATGCGACCACGGATTTGGCGACAATTATGTATCGCGAAGAGAACTGGCATCCTGATCGTGTAATTTATTCTGTTGGTCCCGAACAAATATTTTATTTTACGCAGCTTGCGGCTTTGGCTAAAAAACTTAGTATTAAAACCGAGCTAATTCATTTGTGGTTTGGTTTAATTGACCAAATTAACGAAGATGGCACGCGCGAAAAAATGAGTAGCCGTAAAGGCGTCGTTTTGATGGAAGAATTACTTAATCAAGCCGAGAAAAAAGCTCGTGAGGTAGTTAAATCTGGCGATATTTCAGATGACGATATTAAGAAAATCGCGCTTGGGGCCATTAAATTCAGCGACTTCGTGTCCGACAGGCGTACCAATATATTGTTCGGCTGGGATAGTATCTTCGCTCTGAGTGGCTTTAGCGGGCCCTACGTGCAATATGCTGCTGTCAGGGTTAATAAAATCCTGCGCGATAACGATATCGTCCAAGGTGATGTCGGTGGCTATGATTACGAGCCAGAGAAAGCCGTTATTGCGAAATTATTGGAATATCCAGAGGTTGTCCATCTGTCGGCTCGTGATTTAGAGCCGCACAAAATCGCAACTTATCTTTATGAATTAGCACGCGAATTAAATCGATATTATGAAATTACGCCAATTGCCACTGGTGATGTATTAATTGAGCAAAAATGGGCACGTTTGGGGCTATTAAAAAAGGTTAGTCAAATCTTTACTCACGGATTGAGCCTGCTTGGAATTGAAATTCCAGATAAGATGTAGTTGTTGACCAATACTGTTAATGCTATACTTTTAGATATGAAAAAGCGGTCGGGCTTTAGTATTATCGAGTTAATTGTAGTAGTTGTAGTCATTGGTATTTTAGCGACCTTGACTGTTGTTGGTTATGACGACGTAATGCAGAGCGCCGTCGAAACATCACTAAAATCTGATCTATCTAACATCTCGAAGCAGCTGGAACTATATAAGGGAAAGCACGGTTCTTATCCTAAAAGTATGAATACCGATGGCTGTATGGTTGATTGGGTTGCGGCTGTAGACACTAACTTCTGCTACAAGGGCAGTAACGATAGTGTTTTATCCTATTCAGCTATAGTCTCTAGAGCTTATCGTTTAGTCGCAACCAAGGATTCGGTGAGTTTTATGATTACGAATTCGACACAGGCCGCCCCGGTTCGCGCCGCCGATGATTCACAGCCTGGTGTTGCTTGTCCGAATAATTTTATTCCAGTACCGGGCAGTGGAACTTATGGAACAAATGATTTTTGCGTCATGAAATATGAGGCTAAACACGATACGGATACTGTACCGACTACCATGAAAGAGGATTCTCCTTGGAATGATATTACTCAGGCCGATGCTATTATTGCCAGCCAGAAGGTTAATGGATGTGAAGGCTGCCATTTAATATCTGAAGCCGA
>Ga0302288_1000564_pt1 | contig 28937 bp, 17 predicted proteins | sample III_Fen_N1_1_FD_194549 | JGI IMG/M metagenome (GOLD analysis project Ga0302288, IMG submission 194549) | Peat permafrost microbial communities from Stordalen Mire near Abisko, Sweden - III_Fen_N1_1 | ecosystem: Environmental > Terrestrial > Soil > Wetlands > Permafrost | place: Sweden: Abisko...
AAAGATGTGGAAAAAAGAGTTAAGACTTTTCTGACTTAATCTTGATAACAAAAGAATACATTTTCTGTTGGAAGATAAATATAAATAGTATATTTGGACTTGGTTTAATGTAGGTGTATCTTTAATCAGGTGAAATTATGTCTGAAATTAAAACTATTGGTGTATTGACATCGGGCGGGGACGCTCCGGGTATGAATGCAGCACTTCGTGCTGTAACACGTTCTGCAATTTTCAATAATATTCGGGTTAAGGCCATTTATCGTGGTTATAAAGGTTTGATCACAGGAGAGATCGTGGAGTTTAAGACACAAAATGTAAGTAATATAATTCAACAGGGTGGAACGATCATTAAGACAGCGCGTTGTGATGAGTTTAGAACTGCTGAAGGAAGAAAACAAGCCTATGATACGTTGATCAATGAAGAAATTGACGCGCTTGTTGTGATCGGTGGTGACGGAACTTTAACAGGTGCCCGTATTTTTGCTTCTGAATTTAACTATCCCATTGTTGGTGTTCCTGGTACGATTGACAATGATATTTACGGAACAGATTCGACGATCGGCTATGATACTGCCTTGAATACAATATTGGAGTCTGTCGATAAAGTCCGTGATACGGCTTCTTCTCATGACCGTTTGTTTTTTATTGAAGTGATGGGAAGAGATGCTGGTTTTCTCGCTTTGAACGGCGCAATTGCTTCGGGAGCGGAAGCTGCTATCATTCCTGAAATTGCGACAGAAGTTGACCAACTGGAAGATCTTATTAAAAATGGCTTTCGCAAAACAAAGAATAGTAGTATTGTGTTGGTTGCTGAAAGTGAGATTACGGGTGGTGCTTTGCATTATGCGGATCGTGTCAAAAAGGAATATCCCGGATATGATGTTCGTGTTGTGATTTTGGGACATGTTCAACGCGGAGGATCTCCTTCTGCCTATGACCGTATTTTGGCAAGCCGTTTGGGCTCCGCTTCTGTTGACGCATTACTTGATGGTCAGCGAAATATCATGTTGGGTATTGAAAATGATCAGGTGGTGGCTGTCCCTTTTACAAAGGCTATAAAGAATGACAAACCGATTGACCGGGATTTGTTGAGAGTTCTTAAGACATTATCGATTTAAAGAATAACCCAGAAAGGGTCATTCTTTTTCATAGGTGTCCAAAAGAAACTGGGCAGCGGCAAAGGGGCTGATTTCATCATTCAGGACTTGTTTTTCCTTAAGTGCAAGCAAGCTCTGAATTGTATCATTTTGATAAAAGTGGTTTTTGAGTTGCTCGTTAATGCTCTCATACATCCAATATTTGGCTTGGGACGCTCTTTTCTTTGTAAAGAAATTATTGGATTTGGTGAAAGACATATATCTGAAAACCATTTCCATAACTTCTTCCACTCCGCGACCTGTCATGCCTGAGTAGGTCAAGACTTCCGGTGTCCATCCCGATTCATGTATGGGAAACAGATGTAGGGCATTTTTGAATTGCGACTGGGCTATTTTTGCCTTTTCTATGTTATCGCCATCGGCTTTGTTTATAACAATACCGTCAGCCATTTCCATAATGCCTCGTTTGATTCCCTGCAACTCATCGCCGCCACCGGTCAATTGGATGAGCAGAAAAAAATCGACCATGGAATGTACAGCTGTTTCAGATTGTCCTACTCCGACTGTTTCAATAAAAATTGTATCAAAGCCGGCAGCTTCGCACAATACAATGGTTTCACGTGTTTTACGTGCAACACCTCCCAAAGAACCAGCGGTAGGAGAGGGACGGATAAAGGCATTTTCCTGTGCGGAAAGTCTCTCCATACGCGTCTTGTCTCCCAATATACTTCCTTTGGAGCGTTCGCTGCTTGGATCTATCGCCAGAACAGCTAATTTCTTGCCTGAATGGATCAAATTCATTCCGAAAGCTTCAATGGATGTACTCTTACCGGCTCCGGGAACTCCGGTTATACCGACCCGGACTGATTCTCCTGCATATGGTAAACATTTCTCAATAATTTCCTGTGCCTTTTGCTGATGATCATAACGCGCGCTTTCAACAAGTGTGACAGCCTGACTTAGCATCACTCTGTCTCCTTTTAGAATTTTTTCAATATATTCTGAGGCACTATATTCTTTCTTCCTAACTTTATGAGTTTGGTATGGATTAATGATGGGAGGCTGTGAAATGCCTTTTTGGACGGATAATCCTTTATATTTATCCTCGTTTTCCAGATGTTTCATTATTTTTTTGAAACCTGAGCTGTGGCGAAAATTCTGATGACGCTATTCTTTGGATCGTTCGTAATAAATGAAATACGTTGTACAATGTTGCCATTAAAGGTGCCTGCGTTGAAATCAATTTTAACTTTTTCGCTTTCACCTGCCAGAAGTTTCTTTTTTTCCGCTACAATTTTTATTCCGTCGTATTCCGGAATTATTTTTCGGATATACAAAGGTGATTTACCTTTGTTGGATAATTGAACATAAGCTGTTTTATGTGCTTTTGCCTCCATTTTCCCATAATTGATACGATTTACGGAAAATTCGGCAACTGGAGCATTCTCCAGTTCTTTTGAATTTTGACGTGAAAAATCTTCTGCTATATAAGCACTTATATTGATACGATTGTTTGTATTAACTTTTTTGCCGTTGATCAGAACATAGAAAGAATCTTCTCTTCTTCCGTAATCATGGGCATTTGCCGATAAGTATTGGATGACCAATCTTCCTGTTTCATTGGGTTGAAGCGTGAGGTTTGCAGGACTTACAATAATATGCTTTGGCACTTTTAAAAAAGAAAGTTTAACAGGGGTTCTATTTGTATTGATGATATTGATGGTTTCAGTTTCTGTGCTTCCGATTTTTGCATTCAGAAAAGGGACAAGTGTCCGGGTCAGGCGCAAACCCTGCATTTCCTTCGGGTATGTCGCTTCTATGTTCTCTGTCTTTGGTTCTACTGTACCTGTGATAATAAGAATGAGGTTGGGCCTTTCGGCATCATTCGTATAAACGGTTATATCCTTATGAAAGGCACCGGGTCTTCCCTCTGTATCGTAGGTCACTTTAACGGCAGCTGTTGCTCCCGCTGCTATAGGCTCTTTTGGAAAAATCGGTGTCGTACATCCACAAGATGCAATAGCTTTGTATATAATTAAAGGCGCATTTCCGGTATTCTTGAAAACAAAATTGTATGTGGCAGCCTTACTCTCTTCTGAAACCACTCCAAAATCATGGGCTTTTGTTGCAAATTCAATAGATGCACCATTTTTTGCAAAGCAAAAAACACATATTGTTAAAGCTGCCCATGTTAAAACAATTCTTTTCATTTGACTAAAATTTATATTTTTGGATGACAATATTGAGATATCTTTATTTACGAATATAATTTTCAAAGGTATAACTATATTTGGTATTGGAAGTTGTTTCGTGTGTCTCGGAGAATATTTTTTTCCATTTGTCATAATCTATTTCCGGGAAAAAAGTATCTGCTTCAAAATCTGCATGTATTTTAGTTAGATAAAGTTTGTCAACGATAGGGTAAGCTTGTTTGTAGATCATGGCACCACCGATAAAAAATACTTTTTTGTCTTTGGTGCAAAGTTCAAGCGCTTCTTCAATTGAATGGGCTGTTTCGCAATGCTCGAAATTTTCTTCATCCGGACTGAGTACAATGTTTCTGCGATTTGGCAAAGCACCTTTTGGTAAGGAAAAAAAAGTATTGCGTCCCATAATAACTGTATGGCCGAAGGTTATTTCCTTAAAATGTTTCAGGTCTTCCGGCAAATGGCATAACAATTGATTTCCTTTACCGATTGCGTTGTGGTTGGCAATAACGACAATAATTCCAGTTTCCATATTTTTATTTTAAACAGCGACCAAACCCTTAATATGAGGATGTGGGTTATAATTCTCCAAACTAAAGTCTTTGTAAGAAAATCCAAAAATATCTTTAATCTCAGGATTTATGTTCATTGTAGGTAAGGCTTTGGGTTGACGGCTTAGTTGTTCTTTGACCTGTTCAAGGTGGTTGTTGTAGATATGGGCGTCGCCAAGTGTATACACAAAGTCTCCTGCTTTCAGACCGGTAACCTGGGCCATCATTTGCAAGAGCAAGGCATAGGATGCAATATTAAAAGGCACACCTAAAAAAATGTCTGCACTCCTTTGATATAGTTGCAGGCTAAGCTTTCCTTCTGCAACGTAAAACTGAAAAAGAATGTGACAGGGGGGGAGTTTCATGTTGGGTAAATCGGCTACATTCCATGCACTGACAATAATACGGCGGGAGTCCGGATTGTTTTTGATCATATCAACGGCATTTGTGATCTGGTCAATACTTCCTCCTTTGTAATCAGGCCAGGAACGCCATTGGTATCCATAAATAGGGCCTAAGTCTCCGTTCTCATCTGCCCATTCATTCCAGATACGGATACCGTTGTCCTGGAGAAAACGCACGTTCGAGTCTCCTCGCAGGAACCACAATAGTTCGTAAATGATGGATTTTAAATGTAATTTTTTTGTAGTAAGGCAGGGAAACCCGTCTTCCATACGAATACGCATCTGATGACCGAAAACGCTGAGAGTCCCTGTTCCGGTGCGGTCTTCTTTGTGCACACCTTCGTCAATTACGCGTTGTAAAAGGTCTAAATATTGTCTCATATTGGATGTCTGTTCAGTTGGCAAACCTACACAAAAAAAATGAGTATTAAAATAATTTGTAAGTCGATTTAAGGACTTTAAATTCGCATCTGCGGTTTATCTGATTGCAGATTTGCTGTTGTTCGGGAGGCAGAGATTGAACAAAACCTTCTGTTAAAACATATCCTTCTTTCAGGAATGAATTTTTATTTTCTATATAATCGTCGACTTTGGTCGGCTGGCTCTTTCCATAACCATGTGCTACAAGCCTTTCTTTTTCTATTCCTTGCTGCTGAAGATATTCTACAACTGCGTTGGCCCGCTTTTCCGAGAGTTGGTTGTTATACTCTTCTGTTCCTATTTGATCGGTATGGGCTCCGATTTCGATAACAATATGCGGGTTATCTTTCAGAAGCTTGACCAATTCGTTTAAAGCAGGGAAAGATGTCGGCATAAGTGTCCATTTATCGAATTCGAAAAAAATGTTTTCGATTCGTATCGGACGATGCAGGGGCGTAAGGATAAAGTTGGCTATGTAAGTTGTATCTTTTTCTTCGTTTAAGGCATAAAATCGATTTGAATAGTTTAAATAGGAACGACAAGTAGCCATCATGATATAGTCGGCATCTTTCTCAACTTTGAAGGTATAGGTCCCGTCTTCAATGGAGCGGACTTTCTTATTCATCCCTTTATCATTTACGATACGGATGGTTGCATCAGGAATTGGTTCTCCGTAACGGTCTGAAACGATACCCTTAACCTCGGTGTAAGGAGTTGGAAGCTCAAAACTCCATATTTTATCCCAACCTTTGGGTTCTTTGCGGTTGGATGAGAAAAAACCGCGTTCTTGTTTCCCAAAAAATGTTATGCCAAAATCGTCTCCATTTGAATTTATATCCTGTCCCAGATTTTCAACGGTATAACCTCCTTCGGCATTTTGTGTTGCCTTAAAAATATCGAGGCCACCAAAACCCGGTTGTCCGTCAGATGAGAAATAGAATTCACCATTTGCCCTGAAATAAGGGAAAAGTTCATCTCCTGGCGTATTAATGTCTGGCCCAAGGTTTTCAGGTACACCAAAGGTGCTGTCACTTAATTCGCTTCGCCAGATGTCTTTTCCTCCATATCCGCCTGCCATATCGGAAACATAATATAAATAACGTCCATCGGGGGAGACTGCAGGATGTGCAAATACAACAGTTGAATCACGAAATATCTGAAGTTTTTCAGGGGCACTCCATTCTCCTCCTGAGCGGACAGAACGGAATAATTCAGCTTGAGAACTGGATTCTATTGAATCGGATTTTGTAATGCAACGGGTGAAATACATTGTTTTTCCGTCCGGACTAAAAGATGCGGCACCTTCATCAAACTCTGAGTTGATGGCTCCTTTTACATATTCCGGCTTCTTCCATTTTCCGTTATCATCAAGCTGGGTTAACCAAAAATCATTGTCAGGTAATCCGGTTATTTTGCTTGGTTTCTGATTCTCTTTTGATTGTGCGGATGATGTAATATACATCGTGTTGTAATCGGGTGGGACCAATACGGGCGAGAAATCTCCTTTCCTTGAGTTTATATTGGTGGCTTTTTTTACTTCGTAGCGTTTCGGCTTTTTTAGCCATTGTTCAATGTGGTGGCAGGAATAAAGGCCATTTAAAGCCAAGGTGTCGTTTGGATGGTTTTCCAAATAGATTCCATAATTGGTTTCAGCGTCTTTATATTTGGCGTTTTTTTGAAGTGTCTGTGCCAGAAGGAGGTATGCTATATCATTTGTATAGTTGTAGCGAATAGATTTTTTGTATTCACTTTCTGCCTTAACTGGCTGGTTGATGTGTCTGAAACTTTCACCTCTGTAAAATGCAGTATGGGCACGCAAGGCTTTATCTTTGCTGCTTAAATGTTTGAATGCTTTCCCATATTCGATGGCTGCTGCATAATATGCACCGTATCCATAAAGTCTGTCTCCTCTGTGAATATTCATTCCGGCTGAACAACCACTCAGGAGTAACAAAACCGGCAAGGTACGGATTATAACTTGTCTTAGGCGCATGTGTCAATAAACGGATAAATCCTTTGCTTATTGTTTCAGGGTTCCAACAGGGAACTGTCACCGTAACTCAGAAAACGGAACTGGTGACTAAGGGCGTAATCATAGATTTTTTTCCATTCATCACCTCCCAAAAATGCGGAAACCAAAAGCAGAAGCGTACTGTTTGGCTGGTGAAAATTGGTCAGCAGAGCATTAACAACGTGGAATTCATAGCCTGGGGCTATCAATAAACGGGTGGATGCTGTAAATGTGTCTGAACCGGTTTTGTGAAGGTAGCTGACCAATGCTTGCAAGGCTTCTTTGGTTGTTACTTTCTTTAATGATTTCTGGGATTCTCCGGTTTCGCCTTTTTTTAAGGCATCAAGCTGCTTATAGGCGTACCATTGGTCAAGCGTCCATTCTTCCGGGCAGACTCTGGGGTTTTGGATCAACTTATAGCCAAACCAGTACAAACTCTCAAGTGTTCGTACGGATGTTGTTCCTACGGCTGTGACATGTTCCAGTTTATGTATGAGCTTTTCAATAAAACTACATTCTACTGAAATGAATTCACTGTGCATCGTGTGATCTTTGATTTCTTCCGAGAGAACGGGTTGGAAAGTTCCGGCACCAACATGCAATGTGACCTCACTTCTGATTATATTTTTCTTGTCAATTTCCGCCAGCACTGCTGATGTAAAATGCAATCCGGCGGTAGGAGCAGCCACGGAGCCTTCTATTTTGGAAAAAACGGTTTGATAGTCTACTTCATCGTTCTTAACTGTTTCCCGGTTTAAATATGGCGGAATAGGTAATTGTCCGGCCTCCTCAAGCAAATCACAGAAAGCAACGTCCGGGTTATTCCATGTAAAGCGTATCCGGTGTGCTTTGTTTTCTGTCTCTATCTTTTCTGCAGAGAATTGAATGGGTTTCCCATTGACAATCAAGTCCCTTTCAAGTATTTCTTTTTTCCATTTTTTAAGATTTCCTACAAGACAAAGCCATTCGCAACTACCTTTAGACTGGAAATTCTGGGCATAATCAGCAGGAGTAAGTGGTTCCAGACAAAACACTTCTATGCGTGCCCCGGTCTTTTTATGGAAGAACAGGCGGGCATGAATGACTTTTGTGTTGTTATATACCAACAAGCTTCCTTCTTCCAGATAGTTGGGAAGATCTCTAAAGATTGAATCTGAAATAATTCCTTTTCTGTAAAGTAATAATTTGGATGAGTCTCGTGGTTCTACCGGAAATTTTGCGATTTGTTCATCTTCCAATGGATAGGAGTAGTCCTCTATATGAATGGATTTGACTTTCTCAAACAAACTGTCCATGAAATTTTGTTAGGATATAATTAGTCTATATCAGAATTTGTAACGTACGCCAAGACCACAGAGTGGGCCGAATGTCTTAGAATCTCCAAGATTCCATCCCGGACGCGCATCTAAAGAGAATTGCAATGGAAAGTCTTGTAATGTATATTCAATGCCGATTTGTCCACAAAGTCCCACGCCAATACCATCAGCCAGACGAAGACCTACACCAGGGCCTGCATACCACTTAATTCCTTCACTAATGGAGCTCAAATTCCACACCCATTGATAATTGCCGATTAAAGCCAAATTTGAATTGCCAAAGAAACTAAGATTTGCTTCAAGGCGATTTGCTGTCCCCAGATCCTTTTGATAGGAAATGTCTACACCATTTGTTGAACCGCCTCCTAGTCTAAGACCTAAAGCTTGCTGAGCGTGCATGTTAGTAGCAATGGCAAAACCAACAACCAAAAAAACAAATATCTTTTTCATCATTCTGAATTTTGTAAATTATGATTTATATCTTTTGTCCTTATATAGGAGGTACAATTACAAAGGTACAACTTTTAGATAAATCAGAAAATATATAAAGCCTTTAATTCAGAAATTCGCCTTTGCGTAAGGTATAGGTATAGTCCCTTTCTATCGGCGGCATATTCTTTTATAATCGCAATAGGTGCATTTTTCCATTGTTTTTGTTTGTTTGAAAGGTTCGTCCTTGTTGAACAAAGTTTTTAAGAGCGAGTCAAGATTTTCAAGAAATGGTTTCTCATACAGTTTGATATTTTCAACCTCTATTTTCTGCTTCGGAAGCCCAATTTTAATGGTTGAACTATAATTTTCCTGAGCTGCTTTGTGAATGTAGAGTATCTCAGGCATTATTGTTTTTGTCGATTGCAGGTGTTGTACGATAATGGAATAAAGAAATAACTGAAAAATGTAATTTGAACGATCTGTTTGATCTTCAAATAGGGCATCGACGGATTCCGGTGATTTTGGTATCCCCCCTGTTTTGTAATCCAGAATACGAAGGATGCCGTTCTTTTGATCCACTCGATCAATAATACCACCTATTTTAAGAGAAATGTTTCCGTACGTGGTTTCTGTTTCGAAATTCTCTGCAACATCTTTTTCCAGTGCGACAATTTCGAAAGGTGCACTTTCCCTGTCGAGCTTTAAAAGTGTTTTTAAGAAATCGACGGTTAGCTTTCGTTTAATCAGTTGTTCTCCGTTAAATTCTAAAGAGGTTGTCTCATTGTTTATCTGGAAAAAATCTTTGCGAAAGAAGTGATCTACAACTTTTTCGATAGAATAGATTCCTTTAAGCCATGGATCAAGATCTTCAGCCTCAATCATTCCGGATAGGCAGAACGCTTTATTTGATTGTTTTTCTTGTTTGGTTCGTTCAACGGCTGCAAGGTCATGGTTCTTTCCTGCCTTCTTTAGTAGAATTGATGTATAAATATATTCGGCGGAATGATGGAAAAAGTTTCCCAATACCGCACCGTCAATTTCTTCTGTTATTTCTTCTGTTTCTTTTAAGCCAGCGATATATCTGAAGTAAAAGCGTAGGGAACAGTCAATAAGGCTGTTTAATGCTGTCGGAGAAAATGTTCCGGCATCCTTGTTTGTCAAAAAATCATATTTGTTTTTTAGGTTTTGAATCAATTCCTGCGTTTTTTCAATTTGAATTTCTCTGGGCGGGGAAAGTTCAATGCCAGAGCTAAGAGCGAAGTGTTCTATTGTATGTTTTGATTCAATAAGCAATTGAAGCATAAAACGACTCATCTCGCCCCTGTTCAGGCCATCTGTTGATGTGTTGTAAACAAGGGTAATGTTTTCAGCACGTTGCAGTAGTCTGAAAAAATAGTATGAAAAGATGGAATCCTTGTGCTCTGAAGTAGTCAGGCCAAAACCTTTTCGTAAATTGTAAGGGATAAAAGAGGTTTCCCCTCCACCTTTTGGCAACATTCCTTCATTGACCGAGAGCATGAGAACATTTTTAAAATCAAGGTTTCGTGTTTCCAGCATACCCATGATTTGCATTCCACGGACCGGTTCCCCTGAAAACGGGATGGAAGAGGTGGATAGTACTTTTTGCAGTAGCCTTTGGAATGTATGAATGTTGGTTTCTATAAAGCCTTCTTCCAATAAATTAAAAAGCCGGGTAGTAAGGGTGAAACACCTGAAGATCGCTTCGGCGTTCAGCGGATCGTACTCATTCTGTTCGGGAGCAAGTCCGGTTTCCGCATCCGGATCGATTTGCCCGTTTGTTGTCGGATCTGACTGGGCTAATTGTCTAAAAAGTTCCAGCAGGCATTTAGCCAACTCTTTCGGACCATCAACAGGTGTGAATATATTTGTTAGTACGGGGTCGGCAAGTAATTCTTTGACGAGAGGTCTAAATGTGTTTGTGATACGGAAATGCTTTTCAAGAATTTCCGCATTAGGACTAATTTGTTTAATAAGGGGATGGCGTAATATAGGCAGGACAAATCGATAATGGTATCTTTCTGAGGAGTCTTTGATAAATCCGTCTGCATGAAGGGTTGTAATTTCATTGATAAGATTACACACCGGTGTTTGTCCGAGTGGAAAGCCCATGGTTACGTTAAGTTCCCGGATGTCCGGAATACTATGCAGGACTGGTAACAATAATGATTCGTTGCAAAGAACGACAGCTGTTTCTTCCGGACGGAACTTCTTTGTTCCGGATGCTAATCCCTTAATCCATTGTGGTAAGAACCGAGCCTGCGCATTTTCTGTTGAAGAAGATATAAATCGAATTTGTTTGGGACTTTTTTCAAAGTTGTCAAACTCAATTTCGTCCAGCTCATTTGGATACTGTTCCAGATTCTGCCGCATAAAACGACTCGCTTCGTGTTGCACATTCTTGAGGTAAAACACATCATAATCCCAATAGAATAGAGCTTTTCCGGCTTTATGAAGCAATGTGAAAAGTGCTTTTTCACATCCATTCAATACATTAAAACCGACGAATGCGTATTTGTCGAAGCTAAAACCAGACGGACCTTCTGTTTTGAGTTTCTCGATAACTTTCCTGTAAAGCATACCTTCATAGGCTAGCTTTTTCTCTTCTAAAATTGTATGAAAAGCACTATAAACTTCAGAGAGTATATTCCAGTTATCTATAAAACGTTGTTTGAGTTCTGTTTTCCTGTCCGGATCGAAATTTTTAAAAAACAGCCTGATTGAATCAACCTGCTCTTCGGAAAGATGTTCAAGGGTATCTGTATAAGCGGCCTGTTCACGAATGTTCTGGAACAATTGCCTGGCATTGGCCAGGTTCTTGTCGACATCGTCAAAATCATTTAATAAAATTTCTCCCCACAGATAAAACTCGTCAAAACTTTCATCTTTTCCACTTTCACGGAGATAAATATGATAAAGATAACCGACAAGTGCCAATGGATCTGCAATTTTCAAGTCGGATTGTTCTCTGAACAAGGTACTGATGGTTACAAATCCAGGTGTCCAAATTGGTTTGCCGGCTGCCTTATACAGATGTTCACTAAAAAATAGTCTTGCGCGGTTATTAGGAAATACGACAGCAATGGAGGCCAGATCATCGCCATATTTATTGTATAGATTTTCAGCAGTAAGTTGGAGGAAAGGCTTCATTTGTAATATTTATATTGTGCGTTCTTCGAAAAGCTAAGATACATCAGAAATGGGAGATGTTGCAGCGGCTATTTCTTCAATTTTTTCTTCATCAACATACCAGATGAATCCCTGAACTTTTGAATAGCCCATTGCTACGAGCAGTTGCATATATTCTTGTACTTGTTTTCTATATTTGGAAAAAGGTTTACCAAATTTGAAATCTACCACTTTAACACCATCTGGCGATAACATTACCCGATCCGGCCGTTTTAACTGAAGCAGTCCATTCTTGTCAGGGTATAGAATGGAGCATTCATTGAAAAGTTTGTATTTATCCGAAAACCAATCGGATACTTCCGGATTTTTTAAAGCTTTTTTTGTGAAGTCACTGTAAGTAATCGCTTGTGCCGTTGTCATAAGACCTTCATTTACCAAATCTTGAATAGCGTCCGGTATATCCTTCTTGCTGTGAATTTCTGAGAAAAGTTTGTGCAGCAATTTTCCCCTATCTATGTAACTGCTGTGAAAGTCTTTGCTATCAATGCCTTTGCTAAATGCAACGGACTGGTTGGATTGATTGAAACTTGTTTTATGGGCAAAACTTTTAAAGGGTAAGTCTATGTCCAATCCTTTTTGACTGAGGCTGGTATTCTGTTTCTTGTCTTCTTGTCTTGTGGGCTCGAGGCTGAGTTCACCGAAAAGAAATGATGCTTCAGAAAATACTTCGTTAGGATCCTGCCCGTCCATTGTTGAATCTTGACATTTTTTATTATCTATAGGAGCAGCGGGCTTGTAACGATGTTTGAAGAAGTCAGGCGTTTGATTTCTGTCTGTTGAACTGTTTTGTAACAGATCAAGTATCAAGTCAGAAACAGTTGTCATCGTTTCTTTTTCTTTTTTCGGATTTTTCCCTTGACAAAAAACAATCAGGTTTTGTTTGGCACGTGTAAAAGCTACGTATAGTAAGTTGAGGCTATCGACCCAGAGTTGAAGTGTTTCTTCTCTGTATTCGGACTGAAAACAAGACTCATCCATCTCTTTTTTGTAATCAACTGGAAGAAGATCAAGCTGATTGAAAGGAGGAAAGTTGGGCTTGCACCATACCTGCATGGGCCTTTCATTAAGTAGTTTCCAGTCGCAAAAGGGTACCAATACGGTATGGAACTCAAGACCTTTGGCTTTATGGATGGACAGAATACGAATACCGTTAACACCTGAACTTGCGGGTATGCTGGTTTGAGACATTTTGTCATCCCAGTAAGTCAGAAATGAAGATATGTCCGAAGGACTTTTCATCAAATATTCACTGAGTCTGTCCATAAAGGTAAAAAGGTAGTTGTCTTGTGAAGGAATTTTCTCCAATTGGAAAATCTGATATAATTCTTCTACTAATTCATAAAGTGGCATCCTCTGCAGAAATTCAAATTCTGCAATAAACTTATCTGGAAGAAAGGTTTTGTCATCTTGGCTATTCGGCCCTATAATGTTATTCATTTCTTCTTTATTATGGAGAACATCCTGCTGGTAGTCGATTTTTAGCAGAGATCTTAAAAGAGGGTCTGATGGGTCATTGAGTAATCGCAAGGCATCGATAAGGATGAGAATGCTTTTGGAAGAACTCAGTAGAAATGCTTCATCTGAAATGATATCAAAACAAATGGAAGAATCCGGGCCTTTTGTCTTTTTGTGGTTGGCAAAGTATGCTCCTATTTCAGGAATGTATTTGTTTTTTCGGATAAGAATGGCAATCTGGTTTGGTTTAACGCCTTTTATCTGCAAATCTTCTACTTCCTTGACCAACCGTTCCAAAACGATTTGATGGTATTCTGTCTTGTCTTTTGCAAAAGGAAAAGCTATTTCAACGAATCCTTTTGTCTCTTTTTTTGCTGATTGCTGGACAACATCTTTATAGGCGTTTTCCAGATCGGCGTTTTCTATTCCGAATTCTTCCAAATGTTTTCGGTTTATACGCCTTTCAATCAATTTAAAAAGGGTGTTGTTGAATGTTACTATATTTTTTTCACTTCGCCAGTTGTTTTCCAGTACTTCTTCTCTGACTTTTACAGGATACATTTCGGTTTTAATGTTTCCTAAAATCCGCCAGTCTCCGTTTCGCCAACGGTAGATGGATTGTTTTTCATCACCAACTATAAAGCTTTTATAGCCATTGGCCAGTCCTTCAGATAAAAGTGGACGAAAGGTATCCCATTGCATGCGTGAAGTATCCTGAAATTCATCAAAGAGAATATGGTTAAGTTCGCTTCCTGTTTTTTCGTAGACAAAAGAAGCATCAGACTCACCAATAAGACTTTTTAAAAGTGCATTGGTGTCTGAAAGCAAGAACCGGTTGTTCTCAAGGTTTAGGTCTCTTACTTCTCTGGAAATGTCCGTTAGGAGCCCGACTTTATTCAAATGCATTGAAACCAGCTGACTGGAAATAATTGCTGGATAGTTCTTTGCACGTATTTGCTCCGTATCCTGAAGCATTTGTATAAGTTTCCCAGAAGCGAGAGCGGAAATCTCTTTACGGTATGGACTTTTTGCGGTTGACCAGCTATCAGGGTTATCCAGACAAGCTTGTACACGTTTTCCTTCAAAAGTCTTTTTGTCACATATTCCTTGTTTCAATTTCAGAAAGAAGGAGCAAACGCCGTTTTTGCCATAAGAAAAATCCTCCACCTCCAAATTGTGATCTTGTATTGTTTTGAAAAAACCATCAGCCGCTTCTTCTATTTGTTTAAGTGAAAAAGTTTCGAGCTCATACAATTGCTTTCTAAATTTGTTTAGGAAACGTTTGTCGTTAAGCTTTTTGTCGAGGTCCAATTCTTTATCCTTAAAATATTCCTTAAAAATTGTTTGCCCGAATTCTTTTAGTACTTTGTCGATTTTCCAGCTTTTGCCATCTTGTACCAATTCTTCAATAAAATCTGTTATCCATTTGAGCATTTCCGGATTTTTGTCTGCTTTATCGATCATGGCATCAACCGCATCACTCAGTACTGCCGTATTGTTGAGCTCGATGTTGAGATAGGCTCCTAATCCAAGCTCCCTGGCAAGATTCCTTAGTATTGACTGAAAGAAACTGTCGATGGTTTCGATACGGAAGTGTCCATAGTCATGTAACAGGAAGTTCATAGCCTTAGTAGCCTTGTCCTTTGCGTTTCCAGGTGTTGTTTTGAGTTCGGCGCAAATTGTTTCCAGCATTCCTGTGGGTTTTTGAGTCAGGTCGGTGCCCACTATTTCATACAAGGCATTCAGTACGCGTTCTTTCATCTCTTCTGTAGCCTTGTTGGTGAATGTAACTGCAAGAATGCTGTGGTATGACGCTGGATTAAGGATTAGCAGTTTGAGATATTCCACTGTAAGACGCCATGTTTTTCCTGAACCGGCGGAAGCCTTATATACAATTAGTTGTGGAGAATCATTCATCTGTTTCAGTTTCAGAATCGTTGATATTTCCGATATTCAGCTGGGAAATGGTTTTTTCTTCGGCTGGCAGGCTTTCTACATTACGAAGTTTCCTTTGTATAGCCCTGGTACGTACGCCGCGGACTTGTTCAAGGTCATCTCCGGCTTTGCGCAAATTATCCTGAACTTTATCAAGCATATCTCCGAATTTGTCAAATTCTGTTTTGACGGTACTTAATATTTGCCAGACTTCACTACTGCGTTTTTGAATAGTGAGGGTCTTGAAGCCCATTTGGAGGCTGTTCAGTATTGCTCCAAGTGTCGTTGGTCCAGTTACAACAATTTTTTGTTCACGATGGAGATATTCCATTAAATCGGTTCGCCTGATGATTTCTGCATAGATGTTTTCAAAAGGTAAAAACAAGATGGCGAAATCGGTGGTATAAGGTGGATCAATATATTTGTCGTGAATATCTTTAGCCATTTTTTTAATAGTGGTTTCCAATTGTCTGGAAGTGGAAGATATCAAAGCTATGTCGCCATTGTCGTAGGCATCTGTGAATTGTTCATAGACTTCTTTCGGGAATTTTGCGTCAATAGGCAAATAGACGGGTTTATCTTTAATTTCCTTTCCGGGAAGTTTGATTGCAAATTCGACAAATTCGCTGCCACTAAGGCGTGTTTTGACATTTTTTTCGTATTGTTCAGGGGAAAGCATTTGTTCGAGTAATGCTCCAAGTTGGACTTCTCCAAAGGTACCGCGAATCTTTACATTGCTCAGAACTTTTTTTAATCCATTGACATCAATGGCAAGATTTTGCATTTCGCCCAGACCTTTTTGGACACTTTCCAATTGTTTGCTTACAAGCTGAAAGGACTGGCTGATACGCTCATTAAGCGTTTTTTGCAATTTTTCATCTACCGTGGCACGCATCTCATCAAGTTTTTTTTCAGTGGAAGAGATAAGGTTCTCTTGTTTGCGTTCCATTTGTGTAGACAGATCTTTTAGGTTTGTTGAAATCTCTGTCCGAAAAGTGATTTGAGACTGAACAAGTTCGTTTCGAAGCTGGCTCATTTGCTGACTTAGCTCATCTCGCTGCTTATTTATGGCTACGCTTAGTTCCTCTCGATTTTCTTTCAATTGTCTGTTGTTTTCTTCCCTGCCAAATCTTAATTCTTCCCGGGTGGCTTGTTCCAGGCGTTTGGATTCCTGTAAAAGTATATCCAAACGGTCAGAATAATCTTCTGGTTTACCTCGTTTTAGCTTTTGAATTAAAAAGATAAAGAGTATAGTAAGAATGAGAATAGTTAATATTAAAATCAGAATTTCCATGGGATTTTTAAAATTGTCAGGAAAGCAAATATCGCTATTTCCTTCCGTATTTTCATTGTTGTATCCCAAAAAATATCGGTAAATTTGCCAGCTCGAAAAAAATACTTTTACATATCTTCCTAAATTTTTTCAAAGATTGAAATTCCTGAATCTGAAATGATAGTTTGTATTGCAGAAAAGCCTAGTGTTGCCCGGGAGATTGCAGCTGTTCTTGGCGCAAGTCAAAAGAAAGACGGTTATATGGAGGGAAATGGTTATCAGGTGACCTGGACTTTCGGCCATCTTTGCACCCTGAAAGAGCCACATGAATATGCAACTGAATGGAAAACCTGGAATCTTAAATATCTTCCAATGATACCACCCCACTTTGGTATAAAGCTCATTGAAAATGATGGTTACAAAAAGCAATTTGCCACCATTGAAAAACTCTTTCATGAGGCAGATGAGATAATAAACTGCGGTGATGCCGGCCAGGAGGGGGAATTAATCCAACGTTGGGTAATGCAGAAAGCTGGATGTTCTTGCCCAGTCCGCCGATTGTGGATTTCATCTCTGACTTCTGAGGCTATCAGTGAGGGCTTTAAGAGTCTTAAACCTCAGGAAGAATACAATTCCTTATATGAGGCGGGGCTTTTGCGTGCTATTGGAGACTGGTTGCTGGGTATGAATGCGACCAGACTTTACACCATTAAATATGGACGGAATCGCCAGGTACTCTCAATTGGGAGGGTTCAAACACCAACCCTGGCTCTGATTGTTAACAGGCAACAGGAAATCGAACATTTTGTACCACAAACTTACTGGGAACTAAAGACTGTATATAGGGAAACTATTTTTTCTGCCACGAAAGGGCGATTTACTACGAAGGATGAGGGAGAAGCTTTCCTGGAAAGAGTGCGCAATTCTCCTTTCGAGATAACTGATATTTCAGCTAAAAAAGGCACAGAGGCTCCACTTAGGTTGTTCGATCTGACATCGCTGCAGGTGGAATGTAATAAGAAATTCGCTTTCTCTGCTGATAATACACTGAAGTATATTCAGACGTTATATGAAAAGAAACTGACAACTTATCCGAGGGTTGATACCACTTTTTTAAGTGATGACATTTATCCAAAAATTGAATCAACATTAAAAGGACTTCGAAATTATGCCTTGTTGACGGCTCCCGTTCTATCCCGAAAAATACCTAAATCCAAGAAGGTATTCGATAATAGTAAGGTTACAGATCATCACGCAATTATACCCACAGGTGTTGTTCCAACTAATATTTCTGCGGAGGAGCTGAAGGTTTATGACTTGGTAACCCGCCGTTTTATTGCTGCTTTTTATCCGGATTGCAAGTTCTCTGTTACAACTGTTTTGGGTGAAGTGGAGCATGTGCCTTTTAAAGTGACTGGCAAGCAAATACTTGATCCGGGGTGGAAGGTCGTTTTTGGGAAAGAAGCTTTAAAAAATGAAGAGAATATAGACGACGATGTTAGTGGTAAACATTCTGATGAAGAACGTACGTTGCCTGTTTTTATAAAAGGCGAGCAAGGCCCCCATATCCCTGACCTGGCTGAAAAACAAACGCAACCTCCTAAGCCTTTTACCGAAGCAACTTTGTTACGAGCAATGGAAACAGCGGGTAAGTTGGTTGATAATGAAGATCTTCGTGATGCTTTGAAGGAAAATGGAATAGGTCGTCCGTCTACCCGTGCCAGTATTATTGAAACACTTTTCAAACGAAATTATATTCTAAAGGAACGCAAAAATCTGATCGCTACTGCTACGGGAGTTGGACTAATTCAGCTTATTCATGTTGAATTACTAAAATCAGCTGAACTCACTGGGCTTTGGGAAAAGAAACTTCGTCAGATAGAACGAAAGGAGTATGAGTCTGCACAATTTTTGAAAGAGCTTAAAAATATGGTGAAGGAGGTTGTCGATAATGTTAAAGGTCCAATTGCAAGTTAGATTTTTGTCGTATATTTGTACAAGTCTCTAATCACAGACAAAATGGATAAGTTTTTTAGCGTATATAAAGAGCTGATTAAAAGGATTAATACATTTAATTTTAATCATTTGCTGCTTCTTTCGCTTGTCTTATTTGCAATAGGCCTTTTTTCATGTAAAAAACCTGTATCTACTTTGGATATGCTTATACAGCATAGAGCGGATTCGCTTCTCCAGAGTGAATTGGGAAAAAGTAGGTCGGATTCGGCTCTTGTAATTGTTATGTCCGTTAAAACGGGTGAGATCCGGACTATGATTATGGTGCAGAAAAATTATAGTACCGGCAAATTTATAAAAATTTCCGATCAGTCTTTGTTTGCAAAAGTGGAACCGGGTCCAATATTTATTCCTTTGTCCATGATGGCTGCTATCGATAATAAGGGCCTTTCAATCCAGGAAAAGGTAGATGCTGGTGATGGCCAATATATAGCACATAATAAAGCAATTTATGATAAGGATGCTTTTGAAAAAGGTGGTTACGGTGTAATTACATTGAAGGACTGTATTGCAAATCCTTCTTTTATCGGTACTGTAAAGACAGTAGATACCGTATTTTCTGATAATTTTTCACTCTTTGAGAAGAAAATGCAAAAGATGTCAATAGGCCAGCCTGCCGACAACGATGTTTTCGCTGGAACGCCCATATTTGATAGTAAATTGGATGCTCTTTCTCTTGGTTATTATTTCAAAATTTCTCCGTTACAATTGCTGACTGCCTATAACGCAATTGCAAATGATGGAAAAATGATGAAACCGGCTTTTTATGTTACGGAAAGAGGAATTATTAATGAGCATATTTCTTCTGAAAAAACGATTAGGGGCATTCAGACTGTTTTTAAGGAAAATGGAGAAAAAACATTCCCTGATTTAGGAATAGATTCAACTCATACCATTGCTGTCTTTAAGGTCATAAACAGTATTAAAAATACGTATTCCCGTTCCTATACAGGGAGTTGTTGTGGCTATTTTCCTGCCGAAAATCCGGAATATTCCTGTCTCGTCATGTTTTTCAGATCGGAGTCTTTGGAAAATAATGCAGAAGAAGGGAAAAAAATTGTTGAGGCCTCTTTGTTAAAGGTATTTAAACAAATGGCAGTTCAGATTATGAAGAAATAATCTTGTATTTTTTTGTAAGAAATCAACAAATAAATTATTGGCCCATAATAAGTAAGATTTGCAATGTGGAGTTTGCAAAAATAAGATTTTTATGTACCTTTGTAACTGTATTTGAATCCCGAAAATGGAAAGCTTTTACCGTACACATAAATACTTGGTAGAACACGTTCAAACACATGTCCAGCGACAGTTGATGAACGAAATTGACTGGAATGACCGGTTGATAGGTATAAAAGGTAGCCGTGGTGTAGGAAAAACAACTTTTTTGCTTGAATATGCCAAGCAAAAATTTGGTACAGATCGTTCTTGCCTCTATATCAACATGAACCAGCTCTATTTTACGCAACATAGTTTGGTGGAGTTCGCAAAAGATTTTTGCCAGCACGGAGGAAAGACATTGTTGATTGATCAGGTTTTTAAATCTCTGGAATGGTCAAAGGAACTTCGTGCTATTTATGATCAATGTCCGGATTTACATATTGTATTTTCAGGATCCTCTGTAATGAGGCTTAAAGAGGAAAATCCTGATTTGGTTGATATCGTTCATTCTTATAATTTGCGAGGGTTTTCTTTCAGAGAATTCTTGAATCTTATGGCTGAAACGGATTTTCCAGTATACTCGCTTGATGAGATATTGAGTAATCATGAACAGCTTGCTGCAGAAATATTGACCAAAGTGAAACCTTTGGATTATTTTCAGGATTATATTCATCATGGTTTTTATCCTTTCTTTTTGGAAAAACGAAATTTCTCAGAAAATTTGCTAAAAACCATGAACATGATGATTGAGGTTGATGTACTGTTAATTAAGCAGATTGACTTGAAATATTTGGCTAAAATCCGGAAATTGCTTTATTTGATAGGTCTTGACGCGCCTTGTGTTCCAAATATTAGCCATTTAAGCAATGATATTGAGATATCCCGGGCAACCGTGATGAATTATATTAAAGATCTTAAAGATGCTCGTCTGATTGATTTGTTGTATCCTGTTGGCGATAAATTTCCGAAAAAGCCGTCGAAAATCTATTTGCATAACACGAATTTGATGTATATACTTCAGGATAAGGTTAACATAGACAGACAAGCGCTTTGTGAAACTTTTTTTTACAATACAACACATCGTGACAACAAAGTAAACCAAGGGAAGAAAAATTCGCAGTTTATTCTCAACGAGAATCATTCTTTCCAGGTTTGCAGTGGAAAATTAAACAGGAAAAACGATCCTGCTTTATGGTATGTCCTGGATAAAATTGATATAGGCCGTGAAAATGTTATCCCATTATGGCTTTTTGGTTTTTTATACTAAAATTTGAACTGATATAAACACTTATTATATTTATTTGTATGACAAAACAAAAGAAGTTTTTAACCTGCGATGGTAATCAGGCAGCTGCGCACATTGCATATATGTTTAGTGAAGTGGCTGCGATTTACCCTATTACTCCATCTTCTACTATGGCTGAATATGTTGATGAATGGGCTTCTGCCGGAAGAAAAAATATTTTCGGAGAAATAGTTCAAGTTCAGGAAATGCAATCTGAAGCTGGTGCTGCTGCTGCTATGCACGGGGCACTTCAGGCTGGTGCTCTTGCAACAACATTTACTGCTTCCCAGGGTCTGTTATTGATGGTCCCTAACATGTTTAAGGTGGCCGGAGAATTGCTTCCGGGCGTATATCATGTGGCAGCTCGTACTTTGGCCTCTCATGCATTATCCATTTTTGGGGATCATCAGGATGTCATGTCTGTCCGTCAGACAGGTTGTGCGATACTGGCTTCCGGATCAGTTCAGGAAGTTATGGATTTGGCTGCTGTTGCACATTTGTCAGCGATAAAGTCTCGCGTGCCATTTGTGCATTTCTTCGACGGTTTCCGTACTTCACATGAAATTCAGAAAACCGAACAAATTGATCAGGAAGAACTTGCCGGATTGATTGATCAGGATGCTCTTAAGGCTTTTCGTGACCGTGCTTTAAATCCTGAAAATCCTGTTATACGTGGTACGGCCCAGAATCCTGATATTTTCTTTCAGGCACGTGAGGCCAGCAATCCTTATTATGACAAGGTTGTGGGTATCGTTGAGGAATATATTAACGAAATGAATAAGATTACCGGCCGTAAATATGATTTATTCAATTATTATGGTGCTCCGGACGCTGACCGTGTCGTGATTTCAATGGGTTCTTCTACAGAAGCTCTGCGTGAAGGTATTGACTATTTGACAGCCAAAGGTGAAAAAGTTGGTTTAGTTGCGGTACACCTTTATCGTCCATTTTCAGCTAAGCATTTCCTTGCCGCTGTTCCAAAAACAGCTAAAAGAATTTGCGTGCTTGACCGGACCAAAGAACCCGGCTCAAACGGAGAACCTCTTTATCTGGATGTGAAAGATTGTTTTTATGGTCAGGAAAATGAACCTATCATAGTAGGTGGTCGCTATGGTTTGTCATCTAAAGATTTTACACCTGCCCAGGTTCTTGCAATCTATGAAAATCTTGGCATGAATATACCAAAGAATCATTTTACGGTAGGTATAGTTGATGATGTAACCTTCACTTCTCTTCCATTGAAAGAAGAAATTTCCATGGGAGGTGCAGGCATCTTTGAAGCAAAATTTTATGGTTTGGGAGCAGATGGTACGGTAGGGGCAAACAAAAACTCTATTAAAATCATTGGTGACAATACAGATAAAAAAGTTCAGGCTTATTTTGCCTATGACAGCAAAAAATCCGGAGGTTTTACCTGCTCACACCTCCGGTTCGGAGATTCGGAAATTCGTTCGACCTATTCTGTTACTACGCCGGATTTTGTGGCTTGTCATGTTCAGGCTTATTTGCATATGTATGATGTAACCAAAGGCTTGAAAAAGAATGGGACTTTCTTATTGAATACGATATGGAATGCTGAGGAAGTGAAAAAGAATCTTCCGACCAACGTTAAAAAATACTTGGCTGCCAATAATATAAACTTATATATTATTGATGCTACGGATATTGCACAGGAAATAGGTTTAGGAAATCGCACAAACACGATTTTGCAGTCTGCCTTTTTTAAGATTACGAATGTGATTCCCTATGAACTGGCAGTGGAAAAAATGAAGTATGCCATCAACAAATCATATGGCAAGAAAGGTGAGAACATTGTTAACATGAATTATGCTGCCGTTGATCGTGGTGGTGACTATGTTAAAGTTGAAGTTCCTCCAGAATGGGCTAATCTTGCTATTGAAGAAGAAGTCACTGATCCTAATATCCCTGATTTTGTAAAGAATGTTGTTTTGCCTATTAATGCTCAGGCAGGGGATGATCTTCCTGTTTCTGCATTTAAAGGTCGTGAAGATGGTACCTGGGATCTTGGAACTGCTACTTATGAGAAACGTGGCGTTGCAGCAAAAGTTCCGGTATGGAATTCTGATAATTGCATTCAATGTAACCAATGTTCTTATGTCTGTCCTCATGCTTGTATTCGTCCTTTTATACTGGATGCAGCTGAACAGGCTATTCAGCCAGCCAATTACAAGACAATAAAGGCTACAGGTAAACAATTTGCCGGTATGACTTTCCGTCAACAGGTAGATGTCCTTGATTGTCTTGGCTGTAGTAATTGTGCGGATGTTTGTCCGGGGAACAAAGGTAATAAGGCCTTGTCAATGGTTCCGATCGAGTCTCAGCTTTCAGAACAGGCAAACTGGGATTTCTCAGTTGCAAATGTCAAGACAAAACAAAACCTTATTGATATTCAGGCCAATGTGAAAAATTCACAATTTGCCACTCCTTTATTTGAATTCTCCGGAGCATGTTCAGGTTGTGGTGAAACGCCATATATTAAACTAATTTCTCAATTGTTTGGTGATCGCCAAATGGTGGCCAATGCAACAGGTTGTACTTCAATATATTCCGGCTCCGCTCCTTCAATACCATATACAAAGAATGAGAAAGGTCATGGTGCAGCCTGGGCAAATTCATTATTTGAAGATAATGCAGAATTTGGTATGGGTATGCTTCTGGCTGTTAATACAATGCGTGACCGTTTAGCTGCTTTGTTTGAGAAAGGCGTTGCTAGCGATTCTTGCAGTGATCAACTGAAAGGCTATTTTACTGAATGGCTTGAAAATCGAAATGATACGGTTAAAACAGTTGAACTGGAAGCTGCTATCACACCGCTCGTGAACGCTTGTGATTGCGATATTTGCAAGGATATTCGTCCATTAACCAAATTTATAATAAAGAAATCCCAGTGGATCATTGGTGGTGACGGTTGGGGTTATGATATTGGTTTTGGTGGACTTGATCATGTTATCGCATCAGGTTTAAACTTGAACATTTTGGTTGTCGATACAGAGGTTTACTCAAATACGGGAGGCCAATCTTCCAAGTCAACTCCTATTGCTGCTGTTGCAAAATTTGCAGCTTCAGGAAAACGGGTGCGCAAAAAAGATCTTGGCATGATTGCTACAACTTATGGCTATGTCTATGTTGCCCAGATAGCAATGGGGGCCAATCAGTCCCAGACTCTGAAAGCCATTCGTGAAGCTGAAGCCTATGACGGTCCTTCTTTAATTATAGCATATGCACCTTGTATCAATCATGGTCTTAAGGTCGGCATGGGTAAAGTGCAGGATGAAGAAAAACGTGCTGTTGAGTGCGGATACTGGCACTTGTACCGATTCAATCCGGACCTGGAAGCTCAAGGACAGAATCCTTTCCTATTGGATAGCAAAGAACCAGACTGGTCTAAGTTTAACGATTTTCTAATGGGTGAAGTCCGTTATAATTCTCTTAAGAAGGTATTCCCGAAAGAGGCAGATGAGCTGTTTGATGCTGCTCAGAAAGCTGCTATGTGGCGATATAACGGTTACAAAAGTTTAGCTGAACGCCAATTCTAATAAGAAGAATACGTTCCCCAAAGGAATGTTTTATATAAGAAAGAGGAACACTTAAGAATGTTCCTCTTTTTGCATAAAAACATGTTCTTTTTATTGATTTGCTAGCTCTATAATATGCGTATTACCTCTATATTAGTATGATCTAAAAAATATTATAGCGCATTGATATTGTCAAAATAATAGCAATAAATACAATTTTATTTTCAAATTCCTTTTCAAAACAGCAAAAAGTGAATTATCTTTTTATATATATATTTAGCTGTTGAATGTGAAAAAGCATTACAAAAATATTTAAAATGTGAATATTTATACTAAAACCAAAAGATTTATAGCAAAAAGTAAGTTAAAATCAGACTCATGTATTAAAACGTTTATTATTGTTGTGAATTGAAAAAATACTTATATATTTGCATTGTCAATAAAGATAAACAAAGAAAAAACTTGGTCAATGAAGTTTACAAAAATGCATGGAGCCGGGAATGATTATATATACATAAATGCGACGCAAGAATGTATTGATGATCCTGCTTCACTTGCTGCTAAACTGAGTGACCGCCATTTTGGTATTGGATCGGATGGTTTAGTATTGATTATGCTTTCAGACAATGCCGATTTCCGCATGCGCATGTTTAATGCTGATGGTTCAGAGGCTGAAATGTGCGGAAATGCATCCCGTTGTATTGGAAAGTATGTTTATGATAAGGGATTGACAAAAAAGACATCTTTGACTCTTGAAACAAAGGCTGGTCTGAAGAAACTGGACTTAAAAGTTAAAGATGGATTGGTTGATTCAGTTTGTGTAGACATGGGTGAACCAATTCTGGAACCTGCAAAAATCCCAGTAGATTTGTGTGGAGATTATGCGGTCAATGTTCCGGTTTTGATAGATGAAGTTTCTTATGAATTGAGTTGTGTGTCTATGGGCAATCCGCATGCTGTAATCTTCATGCAGGGTATAGATGACTTGAATCTGCCACAGCTTGGTCCAAAATTTGAATTTAATGTCCTTTTCCCGAAACGTACAAATACTGAATTTGTTGAAATTATAGATAAAGAACATGCCAGAATGAGAGTATGGGAAAGAGGTGCAGGTGAAACACTTGCTTGTGGAACAGGCGCGTGTGCCGTTTTAGTGGCTGGTGTTTTAAGTGGTCGTTTGCATCGGAAGGCATTTATTGACTTAAGGGGTGGACGCCTGCAAATCGAATGGAAGGTAGAGGACAATCATGTGTATATGACAGGTGGAGCTGTTACCGTTTTTGAAGGAGAAGTGTGAGTTAAGCCGAATATCTACTGTTGATAGACGGCTTGTTACTTAAAAATATTTTATTGTAAAATATGGCCTTAGTTAATGAGAATTATTTAAAATTAAATGGACGGTATCTTTTTTCAGAAATAGCAAGAAAGGTAGATATCTATAAAACAAATCATCCGAAAGCAGATCTGATTTCTATGGGAATCGGAGATGTGACGAGGCCACTGGCGAAATCAGTTATAGATGCAATGCATAAAGCTGTTGATGAGATGTCTATATCTGATACTTTCAGAGGTTATGGACCTGATCAAGGATATTCTTTTTTGATAGAGAAGATTATTGAGTCTGATTTTGAACAGAGAGGTATTTATTTGAGTAAAGAGGAAGTGTTTGTCAGTGATGGTTGCAAAAGTGACATGGGCAATATTGGAGATATAATTGCCCATGATAATGTCGTGGCTGTGACTGACCCGGTTTATCCTGTTTATGTCGATACGAATGTGATGGGAGGCCGTTCCGGCTTTTTAAATGAAAATGGCGAATGGAGCAATATCGTTTATATTCCATGTACTGCTGAGAATAATTTTATACCGTCTTTACCTTGTAAACCAGTAGATATTATTTATTTGTGTTTTCCCAATAATCCGACAGGAACAACATTGACTATCAATGAACTAAAGAAATGGGTCGATTATGCACTTAATACAGGTGCTTTGATATTTTTTGATGCTGCTTATGAGGCCTTTATTACGGAGAAAGAGGTGCCACACAGCATCTATGAAATTCAAGGCGCCAGGCAATGTGCCATTGAATTCAGAAGCTTTTCCAAGACGGCAGGTTTTACAGGTTTACGTTGTGGCTATACGGTTATACCCAAAGATGTGACAGCTAAAACCCGTTCTGGTGAAAGAATCTCTTTAAATGCTTTGTGGAACAGACGCCAGACAACCAAATTCAATGGTGTTTCCTATATAACTCAAAGAGCGGCAGAGGCTGTATATTCTTCTGAAGGACGGGCACAATGTTTTGAGAATATAGCTTATTATCTGGAAAATGCCTCTATTGTTCGTAAGAATCTTCTTCAAATGGGTTTGACCGTATTTGGAGGTGTGAATGCGCCTTATATTTGGTTTAAAACGCCAAAAGGAATTGATTCGTGGACATTTTTTGATCGAATGTTATCTGAAACAAATGTAATTGGAACGCCGGGAGTTGGTTTCGGCCCCAGTGGAGAGGGATATGTAAGATTGACTGCTTTCGGGAGTCGTGAAAATACGCTTAAAGCGATGAAACGTTTTCAAGATTGGAAGCTATAGATTTTTAAATAGATGATTTGAAACGAACTTTAAAAAATAATTACTAATGTCAACATTAAGATTTCATTTGGTGAGTGAGGCCTTTTCCCACATGCCGGAGCCGGTGGAGGTACCGGAAGGGAAGATATCGGAATATTATGGAAAGAACGTGTTCAATCGTGAGAAGATGCGGACTTATCTGTCGAAGGAGACATTTAAGATTGTGACCGATGCGATAGATAACGGCGCACCATTGGATCGCCAGATAGCGAATCACGTTGCAGCCGGTATGAAGATGTGGGCGTTGGAACGTGGCGTGACACATTACACACACTGGTTCCATCCATTGACGGAGACCACGGCCGAGAAGCACGACGCATTTATCGAGCATGCAGGAGAAGGCAAGGTTGTCGAGGAACTGGAAGGGAAATTACTTGCCCAGCAGGAACCGGACGCATCAAGCTTTCCAAGCGGCGGGTTGCGCAATACGTTTGAAGCCCGTGGCTATACGGCCTGGGACCCATCCTCACCAGCATTTATAATAGATGACACGTTGTGTATACCCACAGTGTTCATATCCTATACGGGCGAAGCGCTCGACTACAAGACCCCATTGCTGAAAGCCCTGAGCGCAGTTGATAAGGCAGCCACGGAAACATGCCGTTTCTTTGATCCGAATGTCAATAAAGTTCAGTCAAATCTGGGCTGGGAACAAGAATACTTTTTGGTAGACGAATCACTCTACAGTGCCCGCCCTGACCTTATGCTAACAGGCCGTACGCTGATGGGTCATGAATCAGCCAAGAACCAACAGCTGGAAGACCATTATTTCGGTTCCATCCCATTGCGCGTAGCCGCATTCATGAAGGAACTGGAGATAGAAGGCTATAAGTTGGGTATGCCATTAAAGACGCGTCATAACGAAGTAGCACCGAACCAGTTTGAACTGGCTCCTATATATGAAGAGACAAACCTTGCCGTAGACCATAACCTTTTGGTGATGGACTTGATGGAGAAAGTAGCCAAACATCATCATTTCCATGTTTTGCTGCATGAAAAACCTTTTGCCGGTATCAATGGTTCCGGAAAACACAACAACTGGTCACTGAGCACGGATACGGGCGTAAATTTGTTCAATCCCGGAAAGACCGCACAAGAGAACCTCCTGTTCGTAACCATCATGGTCAACACGCTGACGGCCGTATATAAGAACAACGCCTTGATAAAAGCATCCGTAGCCTCTGCGACGAATGAGCACCGCCTCGGAGCAAACGAAGCACCTCCAGCCATCATCTCTGCATTCCTTGGTACTCAGCTTACGCAGGTACTGGACAAGCTGGAAGCATCCACAACAGATGAAGCCATCATATTTGACAAGAAAGGCGTCTTCCAGTTAGGCGTAGGCCAGATACCGGAACTGCTGATAGATACAACGGATCGAAACCGTACCTCACCCTTTGCCTTTACAGGAAACCGCTTTGAGTTCCGTGCCGTAGGTTCATCGGCAAACTGTGCATCAGCCATGACAGCGCTGAACGCATCCGTGGCCGCTCAACTAATGATATTTAACGCAGAAGTCAAGAAACGCGTAAAAGCAGGCGAACCGAAAGAAAAAGCCATATTCTCAATCGTTCGTGAACTGATAAAGACATCGAAACCTATTCGCTTCGACGGAAACGGCTATAGCGATGAATGGAAGGCAGAAGCAGAAGCCCGTGGTTTGGACTGCGAAACCAGCGCACCCATCCAATTTGACGCCTATTTGTCACCGGAATCAATAGCCCTGTTCTCAAAGACAGGCGTGATGAGCGAAGTGGAACTTCATGCGCGCAACGAAGTGAAGTGGGAGACCTATACGAAGAAGATCCAGATCGAGGCCCGTGTTCTTGGAGATATGACGATGAATCATATCATTCCGGTAGCGAACCGCTACCAGTCATCCCTGCTTGATAACGTGTCGAAACTCAAACAACTCTTTGAGCCTGCAAAATACCAGAAGCTGGCAGCCGAGAAGCTGGATCTGATAGAAGAGATCGAATCGTACGTGGACACAATCCAGAAGATGG
>Ga0302288_1000565_pt1 | contig 28923 bp, 17 predicted proteins | sample III_Fen_N1_1_FD_194549 | JGI IMG/M metagenome (GOLD analysis project Ga0302288, IMG submission 194549) | Peat permafrost microbial communities from Stordalen Mire near Abisko, Sweden - III_Fen_N1_1 | ecosystem: Environmental > Terrestrial > Soil > Wetlands > Permafrost | place: Sweden: Abisko...
CAGAAGGGAATCAGGGAGAGCAACGGAAACTCAGGCCATTGGTTAAAGGAATATTTCGAATCGCATTTACAGCTCAACATAAATATGATTCAAAATCAAAAGTAAAAATTATACCTGTTGGAATTGATTATGGAGATCTGGCCAAATACGGAAAACATATCATAATTAATATCGGCAAACCTATAGAAGTGTCGGATTACATGCAAAGTTATTATGAAAATCCGGTTGCAGCTACGAATGAAATCAGGGAAAAACTTAGGTTGGATTTAAACAGTTTATCATTAGATCTTGCAACAGAAAAACACTATGAATGCTTCAGAACAATTTCCGAATTGGCTAATACTGATTTTGTAAAGAAGTTACAATTAACAGATAATACAGTTTTTCGGTTTGTGGCTCGTCAGGAAATTGCAAAGAGATTGACAAAAATCGAAATAAACGAACCCGAAAAGATAGAAAAGCTGGATGTCCTTGCAAATAACTATAATGGGTTATTAGAGAAAACGAATTTGCAGAATTGCGTTTTTGAACAAAATCCATTTAAAACTGAATCAATTATTCTTGAAGGATTGTTACTTTTCCTAACTTTTCCTATTTTTGTTTATGGCTATATTTGTAATTTTCTACCTTTTTTAATTCCGGTTTATATTCGCAAATTTGTCCTGAAAGCTCAATATGAAGGTTTCTTTAGTTCGTTGCAATTTGGCATCGGAATTTTTTTATTTCCAATCTTTTATCTAATGCAAACCCTTCTTTTTCATAATCTAACCGGTACACATTGGTTGTTGTCTCTTCCGTTTTTCATTATGCAATATCCATTCGGAAAGTTAGCTGTTAAATGGCACGAAATAGCTAAGAAATTCATGGCAAAAATCAGATTTAAACGGTTAAAGCATAAAAGATCATTTGAATTAATTCAGGCACAAAATGTACGGGAACAAATTATTCGTTTGATTTCTTAAACTTACCTGAACTATTGAAAACCGGATTTATTATTATTCTTCATTTTAATATATTCGTACTTCTATTTTACCTGATTATAAAATCAACCAGAAATTAAAACAAATTGCAATTTAATCATTTACAATTTAATCCAACCTTACCACAAAAAAACAATAAGATTGAATAATAAGGCTTTATGTTTTTTGCAACCCTTTTCAATGCTTTTTTTATCGCTTCTGATTTCTAATGTATTTAACACACTGATTTATCAGTTTTCCATATTAATATTCTATATTTGCGTGTTCAATTCTTCGACAAAATTTTCTAATTGTTGATTGATTGCCATTTAATAATTCAAAAAACTCAGGTAAAATTCACTCCCCTGATTTTATTTTCATCTAAAAACCCAATTCTTTTAAATTCTTCCTTTCAGGGTAAGTCCTACCTTGTTTGAGCCATGCCTCATCCTTCGGGAACGCTTTAAATTCATACTATAGGTATAAGTACTCCCTACCAGGGATGTATCATATCATTTATTAATATGATACATCCCTGGTAGAGAGTTGAAACAACTATGATAGAGACTTGATACGTCCCCGGAGGTTGAAGCAAGGGTGAGTAAGGTTGGAAACAAGTTTGAAGAAATAAAATGGAATAAAATAGTTGAAGAATTGAGTATCTGGAAATACGCCACGGAATCCGGGCTCCAAGTTTGATGAGGTTTGAAAGGTTTGATTGGTTTGATTGGTTTGATTGGTTTGATTGGTTTAAAACAGCATCTGACTCTTTGAACTTCTCTTAATACAAAGTCTTTACTGAATTGAATACAAAGATAAAACTGATAGAACTAATCATAAAAAACAATATGAAAATTCAATTAAAACCTGAAAGAGTACAATGTTGTTTTAATAATATCAATGAAAAAACATTATTCGATTATTTGATTCACTATTTTTTATTCGTTTTTTTCATCTTCAAATTCCTGATCATTTTCGGACAAATAATCAAGCGAGACATCATCATCGTTCTCATCTTCCCATTTTTTTACCGGTTTTTGGGGACCTTCTTTCCTGTACCAGATTGATAATACAAATCCTATTATTCCACCGGCTAAGTGACCTTCCCATGAAACAGGATCTTGATTTTGCCATGGAAAAACATGCCATATCATACTTCCGTAGATAAAAGCAACAGTCAACGAAATAGCAATTAAAGGAACGTGTTTCCGGATAACTCCACTAAAAAACAGAAAGAACGCAATTGAGTAAATCAGTCCACTTGCTCCGATATGCCAACTTTCTCTTCCTATTATCCAGAGTATAAGCCCGCTAAAGATATATGAAACAGCCATTACTTTCAAAGCTATTTGTTTGTAAAAAAAGAACAAAAAGCTACCCAGTATTACAAATGAAATAACATTATTAAATAAATGTGACCAATCTGCATGAACGAAAACCAATGTAAAAATGCCCCATAAATTTTCAAATCGTCGTGGATAAATTCCTGCGGTATGAAAATCCCAGTCCATACCTTTTTCTAATACAAATGAAAGTATCATTACTACTCCTAAAAAAATAGGAATAAAAACAGCATCTTTAAATTGTTGCTTATTTGTAGAAGGAATTATCTCTGGTGGCATAAGAATCACACTTAACTTTATGGTGCAAAGTTACAATTTCTTTAAATAGTAAATGTAAAATTAAGATTAAAAGTATCTTTTTGGATCGATTAAAAAAATTTAAAAAGAATAGTTATTTTAATCTAATTCCAAAACACGAATCATCAACTACTTATAACAAATTTACTTTAATAATAAAAAACAAATTAAGTGAATTCGATAAAAAAAAAAGATTAATGTTTGGAAAATATTTAATATATTGCAGTCGGAAATAGATATTTGTAAAAGTCTGGATTAATCTGATTCTTTTCATTCTCTTTTCTGTAATTTGTTATACTTTTAAAGACAACTATAAGCAAATTTTAATATTCTTTTAACTATGAGTTACCTCAATTTTGACAAGACTTTGCTGATAAATCTTGAAAAATCACTTTCTAAAGAGATGATTCGTACGAATCGGGCCGGAACATACAACAGCACTACTTTGATTGATTGCAATACCCGGAAATATCACGGTCAATTAGTCATGCCGTTACCTGAAATTGATAATTCGAACCATGTTTTACTTTCATCACTTGACGAAACTGTAGTTCAACATGGAGCAGAGTTTAATCTGGGAATACACAATTTCGAAGGCAATAATTTCAGTCCCAACGGACACAAATACATACGTCAATTTGATTGTGAAGTTATATCACGTACAGTATACCGTGTAGGTGGCGTGATTCTTTCTAAAGAAAGACTTTTGGTTTCATTCGAACCCAGAGTACTTATAAAATACACTTTACTTGAAGCACATTCACCGACTGTACTCCGCTTTAGACCTTTTCTGGCTTTTCGAAGTGTAAACGAACTGACTCACGAAAATGATATGGCTGAAACATCCTATCAGGAACTTCAAAATGGTATTTCAATGCGATTGTATGAAAAATATCCGGATTTATGTATGCAATTTTCAAAAAAAACAACATACAATCATCAACCCTATTGGTACAAAAACATCGAATATTTTAAAGAAAAGGAACGAGGCTATGATTATAAAGAAGATTTGTTAGTTCCCGGTTTTTTTGAAATGCCGATAAAGAAAGGTGAATCAATTATTTTTTCGGCAGGAATCTCTGAAGTTTCGCCCCGTAAACTGAAAGCTTTATGGGATGAAGAACTAACACGAAGGAATCATCGTGTAGATATGTTCAGTTGTTTAAAAAACTCAGCACAACAGTTTTACAAACGTGTAGGAGATAAAACATATCTATTGGCAGGTTATCCCTGGTTCGGAGCACGTGCAAGGGATCAATTTATAGCATTAACGGGTTGCACACTTTCTATTGATCGAATGGATTATTTTGATGCCATTATGGAGACTGCCATGCCTGAAATTCAACGATTTATTAATGGTGAAAGAACAGGATTCAAATTACATGCTATCGATGATCCGGATGTATTACTTTGGTTTTTATGGACTGTTCAACAATTTGCAATATATGTTTCATTAGAAGAAGCTTCTATTCGTTATGGAGAATTAGCAACAAATATCATATCATTTATTCGCAAACAAAATCATCCAAATTTATTTCTTCATAACAACGGGCTGCTTTTTGTGAATGGTAAAGTAAAACCGGCAACATGGATGAATGCAATTGAAGATGGTAAACCAATAACTCCCCGTACAGGTTATGTGGTTGAAATAAATGCACTATGGTGTAATGCATTAAAATTCACTTCCACATTAATCAGGGGAAAAGGCAATCAACATGCTGCAGATTTAATGGATTATCAGGCTGAAATTGCACGAGAAGCATTTATTAAGACTTTTTGGAATGGCACTTATTTATATGATTATGTGGATGGTAATTATAACGATCAGGAAGTAAGGCCGAATATGATTCTGGCAGTAAGTCTGCCCTTCTCACCATTAGATAAACATCAACAAAAATCAGTACTGGATATCACGACGAAGGAATTACTTACTCCAAAAGGGTTACGGTCTTTAAGTCCTAAAAGCGGATTTTACAGACCCAATTATGTAGGTGGGCAATTAGAACGTGACAGAAATTATTTTAACGGACCGGTATGGCCTTGTACATTTGGTGCTTTTGCAACGGCATACCTACGAATTTATAAACAAAGTGGAAAATCATTTTTAGAAAGAATGTTGATAGGTTTTGAGGCTGAAATGACAGAACTTTGTATTGGTACACTTCCTGAATTATTTGATGGGAACCCACCCTATAAAGGGCATGGAGGCATGTCATTTGCAATGAGTGTAGCTGAGATTTTGAGAGTATTGGACATATTGAAAAAATACGAAAACGAATAATAATGAAGGCATTAATGTTTGGTTGGGAATTTCCACCTCATATTTTAGGCGGATTGGGTACAGCAAGTTACGGATTGACAAAAGGGATGTCATTACAGGAAGATATGGAAATAACTTTTGTAATTCCAAAACCTCATGGCGATGAAGATCAAAGTTTTCTGAAAATTATCGGAGCCTGCAATGTACCTGTTGTCTGGAAAGACAATGACTGGAATTATGTGAATCAACGTATTGGATCACAAATGCATCCCGATGAGTATTTTTGGTTACGAAAAGGAATAAAATACGACTTTTCCCGAATTTATACAAATGATTTAGGATGTATCGGTTTTTCAGGTCGTTATCCCGATAATTTGATTGAGGAAATCTCAAATTATGAAGCAATAGCGAGTGTTTTGGCTAATCAACTGGATTTCGACATCATTCATTCACACGATTGGTTAACATATCCTGCCGGTGTTTTTGCCAAGCAGATTTCAGGGAAACCCCTGGTAATTCATGTACATGCAACTGATTTTGACCGTAGCCGGGGACAGGTAAATCCTGTTGTTTATGGTATTGAAAAGCGGGGAATGGATGCAGCCGACCATATAATGACAGTAAGCGATTTAACACGCAAAATAGTAATTGAAAAATATTTTCAGGATCCTCGCAAAGTAACTACTGTTCATAATGCTGTTGATCCGCTTGAAGATATTGATTTATTTAAGAAAACGCCCCGAAAAGAAAAAATAGTGACATTTTTGGGACGTATCACCATGCAAAAAGGACCTGAGTATTTTGTTGAAGCCGCTCACATGGTTTTGCAAAAAACTAAAGATGTTCGTTTTGTTATGGCAGGCAGTGGTGATATGATGATTGCTATGATTGATTTGGTTGCCAAACGGAATATAGCTGATCGATTCCATTTCACAGGTTTTTTAAAAGGTCGTCAGGTACACGAAATGTTAGCAGAAAGTGATGTATATATTATGCCATCAGTTTCCGAGCCTTTCGGTATTTCTCCATTGGAAGCCATGCAGGTTGGAACTCCATCCATTATTTCCAAACAATCGGGCTGTGCTGAAATTCTCACACATGCGATTAAAACAGATTATTGGGATATTGATGCTATGGCTGATGCCATATATTCAATAGTCAAAAACCCGGCCATGTACGAAAGTTTAAGTAAATTGGGTCTTGAAGAAGTTAACAATATAAAATGGAAGGATGCCGGGTTGAAAGTTCGGGCCATTTATGAGAGTGTGATGTAATTTACAATTTATTTATTTACAGATTGCTTTTTTCAGAAACCTGATTATTATTCCATTCAGCCGTATTTTTTAACTTGTAATTTGTAATTTGCAACTAATATTATTATGAGAAACATTTGTTTTTATTTTGAAATTCATCAACCGCTTCGGTTGAAACGTTACCGTTTTTTTGAAATCGGGCAAGATCATTATTATTATGATGATTTTCAAAACGAAGAGCGCATTCGGTATTTGGTTGATCAGGCGTATTTACCATCCAATCGCACCATCGCTGAATTGATTCGTGCTTCAAACGGAAATTTCAAATGCGCTTTTTCCATTTCAGGAATCGCATTGGAACAATTTGAGCAATATGCACCCGAGGTTATTGATAGTTTTAAAGACCTCGCAAAAACAGGAAGTGTTGAATTTCTTGTTGAACCTTATGCCCATTCACTATCATCAGTTTATGATGCAAATGAATTTGCGCAACAGGTAAAGATGCATGCTGATAAAATTGAGGATTTATTTGGAAAAAGACCTACAGTATTTCGAAATGCCGAATTAATTTATTCCGATGAAATTGGCGAATTAGTTTCGAAAATGGGCTATAAAACCATTCTTTTGGACGAAGCACGACAGATATTGGGCTGGAAAAGTCAAAACTATGTGTATACCCATCCCTATTTACCAAAACTTAAATTACTCGTACGAAATCACAAACTGAGTGACGATATTGCATTCCGTTTTAGTAATCAATCATGGAGCGATTATCCACTTACTGCAGAAAAGTTTGTTGGCTGGATAAATGCAATGCCTGCGGAAGAGAAAATTGTTAACATTTGGATGGGATATGAAGCATTAGGAGTTTTTCAACGAAGGGAATCAGGCATTTATGATTTTTTAAAGGCTCTTCCTTATCATGCAATGGAACAACAAATCGGGTTTATACTGCCATCGGAAGTAGGTAAAAAACTGGAAACAGCGGGCAGTATTTCATCCCCGTATCCAATCAGTTGGTCAGGTCTGGAAAAAGATTTGAGCCCATGGACTGGTAATGATTTACAACAAGAGGCTTTACATAAATTATATGGTGTAAGTGAACGTGTACGTTTATGTAATGACAAACCTCTTCAGCATGATTGGTTAATGCTTCAGTCTTCCGATCATTTCAGGTATATGAGTCATAAAGATGCGTATGGTACCAATTATGAATCACCTTATGAAGCTTTTATGAATTATATGAATATACTGGCAGACTTTCTGGAAAGAGTAGATGCTCAATATCCGACTACAATTGAAAATGAAGAATTGAACGAATTACTAAAAACAATCGACCATCAGGAAAAGGAAATTGAAGAACTCGAAGAAGAATTAAAAATAGCCCGTTCACGGAAGACAAAAAAAGAGAAATAATTCTGTTTAGCCCATTTTTCATTTAAACAAAAGACTTATTGGAGTACTCCAATAAGTCTTTTGTTTATAATTTCGTATAATGATTGAACGTAAAGTTTTCAGATTGGAGAAAATCTTGAATTGAGAAAGATGCTGGACAATCTGGATCTAATGTCCGGTTAGTTGAAAACTGACTTCGTTAAGTGATCTAAAATTCCTCATTGGGCATTTCTTTGCCATATGACATTATTCTCTTACCTTTGTGTTCCAAAATCAGGAAGTTCATTGTATGAAAAAATACTTACAAGAAAAGATATTTCAAATAATCTCCGAAGCCGCTGACGAGCAACAACAGGAATGTTATGTGATTGGGGGATTTGTCCGTGATATTTTTCTAAAACGTCCATCAAAGGATATTGATGTGGTTGTAGTAGGAAGTGGCATTGAACTTGCAAAAAGAGTATCTGATAAGTTAGGGAAACGTGCCAGTCTGACGGTCTTTAAAAACTTCGGGACAGCACAGGTTAAGTTGAAAGAGCTGGAAGTTGAATTTGTGGGTGCCCGTAAAGAATCGTACAACCGAGATTCACGGAATCCGGTTGTGGAAGATGGGACACTGGAAGACGACCAGAACAGGAGGGATTTCACCATAAACGCGTTGGCATTATGTCTGAACAAGGACCGTTTCGGTGAATTAACCGATCCTTTTGGAGGATTGGAAGACCTTAAAAACTTTGTCATCCGTACACCACTTAACCCCGATATTACTTTCTCCGACGATCCGTTACGAATGATGCGTGGAATCAGGTTTTCTGCCCAACTGGGCTTCTTCCTCGAATCGAATACTTTCGATGCCATTATCAGGAATAAAGACCGTATTGAAATTATCTCCAAAGAACGTATTGCCGATGAACTGAATAAAATCATGATGTCGAAGAAGCCATCTGTCGGTTTTATTTTACTTGAGAAAACAGGTTTGCTTGAACTTATATTCCCTGAACTTTTATCTCTAAAAGGTGCTGAAACAAAAGATGGCATCGGACATAAGGATAATTTCAATCACACATTGGTTGTATTGGATAATATATGCAAACACACTGACAATTTGTGGCTCCGTTGGGCTGCATTGTTGCATGATATTGGAAAACCACTGACTAAGAAGTTTGATACCCGTGTAGGTTGGACATTTCATAATCATAACTTTATCGGAGAAAAGATTATTCCGGATATTTTTCGCAGAATGAAACTGCCTACCAATGAAAAAATGAAGTATGTCCAGAAAATGGTAACACTTCACATGCGGCCTATCGTTTTGAGTGAAGAAGAGATTACCGATTCGGCCATCCGCAGGTTACTATTCGAGGCAGGTGATGACATTGACGATTTGATGATGCTTTGTGAAGCAGACATCACCTCTAAAAACGCAGAAAAAGTAAAGAAATTTAGGGCTAATTTCCAATTGGTTCGGCAAAAGCTAAAGGAAATAGAAGAAAAAGATCGTGTCCGTAATTTTCAACCGCCCATTAAAGGGAAGGAAATTATGGATGCATTTAATTTACCTGCATCATCCATTGTAGGAGAAATTAAAACGCGCATAAAAGATGCTATTATGGATGGTATTATTCCAAATGAACATGATGCCGCCTATGCCTACTTGCTGGAAATAGCAAAAGAACTTGGGTTAAAACAAGTCAGTTAAAAACATATTTATTTAAGCAACTCCATTTTTAGAAAAAACTCCTGAATATGAAACGTCTCATTCCAATTATTATCATCATGATCCTAATTTCTTCCAGTCATTCCAGTTCACAAATCGTTTATCCTGTAACAGTCAAAGAAAATGTGGTTGACACATATTTTGGCATTGAGGTGAAAGAACCATACCGGTGGCTCGAAAATGATACTTCAAGAGCAACTTCAACCTGGGTGAAAGCTCAGAATAAAGTTACCTACGATTATCTGGCGCAAATTCCGTTCCGCAACGAGCTAAAAAAAAGGTTGACTTCGTTGATGAATTATCCTAAATACGGGGCACCGTTTAAAAAGAATGGACAGTATTTTTTCTTTAAAAACAACGGGCTACAAAATCAGTCCGTTTTATACCGTCAGACATCTATCACTTCCAATCCTGAAATTCTACTTGATCCAAACACTTTTTCTACAGACGGAACAGTTGCTTTGCATACTCAATCGTTCTCAAAAAACGGGAAATACATGGCCTATTCAATTTCAAAAAGCGGCTCAGACTGGAACGAGATTTTCGTAATGGATGTTGCCAGCAAACAGATTTTATCCGACCATATCAATTGGTCAAAGTCATCTGATATTTCATGGCAGGGGGATGGATTCTATTACAGTGCCTATGATGCACCGGAACCCGGTAAAGAATATTCAAATAAAAACGAATATGAAAAAGTATACTATCATTCGGTTGGACAGTTACAAAAACAGGATAAACTTATCTATGAGAATAAAGATTTTCCACTTCGTGAATGTTATCCTGTTGTAACTGAAGATGAGAAATATCTTTTCATTACAGAAACCGAGACTACTACCGGAAACGAATTATTGTTTAAAGATTTAACCGTACCCGATTCAAAGTTTGCTCTTTTAGCACCCGGATTCAAAAATGATTATACTGTAGTGGATCACGTGAATGGTAAAATCTATATCCTTACGAACTGGAAAGCTCCAAAACAACGATTGATGGAAGTCGATCCGGCAAATTATTCGCGTGAGAACTGGAAAGAAATCATTCCTGAATCGGAAAATGTACTTGAAAATACGACCATTATCGGAGGTAAACTATTGGCTGAATATATGAAAGATGCATCACACCATGCTTTTGTTTTTGATTTAACCGGTAAAAAACTTTATGAGGTTAAATTGCCGGCATTGGGTACATTAAGCGGTTTCTCGGGAGATAAAGACGATAATGAAGCATTTTATATCTTTAGTTCGTACACCTTCCCTCCTACTGTTTACAGGTTTGATGCATCAAAAAACACTTCTGAGATCTTTCGTAAAACAGAAGTATCTTTCAATCCGGAAGAATATATAAGTGAGCAGGTATTTTATACCAGCAAGGATGGAACTAAAGTTCCGATGTCCATCATGTATAAAAAAGGGATTAAGAAAGACGGTAAAAATCCGTTGATGCTTTATGGATATGGAGGTTTCAATATAAGTTTGAACCCTTCGTTCAGTACCGTTCGTATGCCATTTTTAGAAAATGGTGGAATTTATGTTGTAGCTAATCTCCGTGGAGGAGGTGAATATGGTGAAGCATGGCATCTTGCCGGTACTAAAATGCACAAACAAAATGTGTTTGACGATTTTATTTCGGCAGCAGAGTATTTAATTGAAAAAAGGTATACCTCTTCAAAGAAATTAGCGATTGACGGCGGTTCAAACGGAGGATTGCTGATTGGAGCCTGTATGACCCAACGTCCCAATTTGTACGCTGTAGCCGTTCCTGAAGTAGGCGTACTGGACATGTTACGCTACAACCAGTTCACTATCGGTTGGTCGTGGACCAGTGATTACGGAAACAGCCAGGAAAGCAAGGAAATGTTCGAATATCTCAAAGGCTATTCTCCGCTGCATAATATTAAGCCAGGGACTAACTATCCTGCCACTTTTATTATGACTGGTGATCATGATGACCGGGTAGTACCGGCACATTCATTTAAATTCGCGGCTACATTGCAGGCTGATAATGCAGGAACAAATCCCACAATAATACGTATTGACTCCAAAGCAGGACACGGAGCAGGCAAACCAATCGGTAAAGTGATCGATGCTCAAACCGATATGTGGTCGTTTGTCATGTATAATCTGGGAATGAATCCAAAATTTTAATAGGTTATACATTTTAAAATCAGTTTTATAGCTTTGAAAAAAATTGATTTATGACCAAATACATGATTTTTTCGTTCAAAAACTTGTTCAGATAAGCCAAAAAGCCTATCTTTGCACCGCTAAAAAAGAATGGCGGGATAGCTCAGTTGGTTAGAGCGTCGGATTCATAACCCGGAGGTCACGAGTTCAATTCTCGTCCCCGCTACAAAAAAAGAGGAAGTTCAGAAATGATCTTCCTCCTTTTTTTTGTAACAGAAAAGTTTATTAATGAGGACTTCACATCAGGAATTACCTTTTGGAAGTATTTTAGTTTTCTGTTAGCAATCGTGTGCATTCATATATTAACATTTTCTTGCCTATCTTGCTGCAGAAATAAAAAGTTATTACTACATTTGAAGAAATATTTGCAAGCTTAACTTTTATAAGCAAAACACAACAATTTTCTTCTTAGACAACAGCACGTGAAAGAAAATTTCAGTAAAATTCCACTTATTTCTCTTATTGTTATACTTCTGTTAATTAGCCCGTTTATTCATGCTCAGAATAATAAGGTTACCATTCGTGATACTGTACGAATGGTTGTATTTGATTCCCTTGCTCCCCGACTGGAGAAAATCTATCATATTAAATTTTACTATAAACCGGAATGGTTTAACAATAAGCTTTTCAGAGAGTCGATTGCCGGTTTACCCTTAGAAGACTGCTTAACCATAGTGAAACGACTTACTGATTTGAATTGCATTGCCATTAATTCAGGCAGGTATGTTTTTGTGCCTGTTCATTTACGCAATTATTCGAACCGGGTGAATAGAAAAGGTGTACTGATTATTGGTGAAGAGTATGATTCAGGAAAATTCAGCAAGGTAGAAATTTCAGGAAAAGTGATTGATACTAAAACAGGTAAATTATTGAAAAATGTAAGTCTGAACATTGACAAACTGAACATTTCAGCCAAAACAGACAGGACCGGTAATTACAAACTCAGCCTACCTACCGGTGAATATATTTTAAGACTGAATTATCCGGGCTACGAAGAGGACGACCGTAGTATACAAGTGAGCGGAAACGGAATCGTTGATTTTGAGCTTTCGGACAAAACAATAAAATTGCCCGAAGTTGTGATTCGTGATAAAGCAAAAGATTTAAACATTATCAGAAGTCAGATGAGTGTGATAAAACTAAATACAAAAGCACTTAAAGAATTGCCTGATATGCTGGGAGAAAAAGATATTATCAAAAGTGTGACTCTTCTTCCGGGAGTTCAGTCAACAGGTGAATTTGGCACTGGTTTTTTTGTCAGGGGTGGTAGTTTTGATCAAAATCTGATTTTAGTAGAGGATGTTCCTTTGTTTAATTCTTCTCATGTATTCGGTCTTAATTCCACCATTAATCCCGATGGGGTGAAAAATGTCACACTCCTTAAAGGTGGTGTGCCGGCTAAGTATGGTGAAAGAGTCTCGTCGGTTATGGATATCCGGTTAGATGACAATGCTGAAAAATTGCAATTCAAAGGGGGAATCGGTTTATTGGATTCAAGAATAAATCTGGAAACTCCTCTTTTCGATAAGAAAGTCACTTTGTTGGTTGGCGGACGTACATCCTATTCCGATTGGTTGCTTCACGCCATGCCCGATGCCGATCTGAAGAACAGTTCAGCAAGTTTTTATGACCTGAATACCTTCATTACCGCAAGATTTGATTCCCGGAATAGCTTATCTGTTTTTGGTTATGTGAGCAATGACAATTTCAAATTAGTTCAATCAACTACTTACCAATACGATAATGCTTTACTTTCAGCCCGGTTTTCGCACACCTTTAGTGACAAATTGTATTCAGTTTTATCATTAGGCTGGAGTCGCTACCGTAGCAATATAAGCGAAAGGGACAGTTTAAATCCGAAAGATGCGTATAACATTGCCTTTTCTACAAGTTATTATGATGCAAAACTCAACTTTTCGTGGCTACCTTCCGACAAACATACTATCGACTTTGGTTTCAATTCTATTGTATACGATTTGCAACCGGGGTTGTTATCACCACTCGATTCGTCAACAAACATTATAAAGCAAACATCGAATTCAGAAAGAGGGCTGGAATTAGCAGAATATATCAGTGATAACATTAATTTATCACCCCGATTAAGCACTGAAATCGGATTAAGATTGAGTCATTTTGCCTATCTTGGACCCAATACGGTTTATACATTTAAAGAAAATGCAGCACATACAGCCGAAAATATCTCTGACACTTTAAATTATAAGAATAACAGCATTATAAACCTGTATTCCAGTCTGGAACCAAGAATTTCGTTACGTTATTCTTTTGATAAGCAAAGCTCTGTAAAGTTTAATTATAATCGTATCAGTCAGTTCATTAATCTGATTTCAAATACGGCTATAATGTCGCCAACCGACGTTTATAAACTAAGTAATCCAAACGTAAAACCTTTAGTATGCAATCAGATTGGCATTGGTTACTTTCGCAACTTCAACAAGGATGCACTTGAGGCATCTGTTGAGATATATTATAAGAAGCTGGATAATATCATTGAGTACCGGGACGGGGCTACTATTATGATGAATAAAACGCTGGACGCCGACTTACTGAATGCATCGGGATATAACTACGGAGTTGAATTTTATTTAAAGAAAAACACCGGACTATTAACCGGTTGGTTAAGTTATACTTATTCGCGGTCGTTAAGGCATACGACTTCAAGCTTTGCACAGGATCAAATTAATGGAAACAACTATTTCCCATCATCCTTCGACAGCCCTAATAATTTAGTCGTCAATACCAACTATCATTTAAGCCGAAGATGGCGGGCTGCTCTTATATTCAACTACAGCACAGGCAAACCTGTTACTTTACCCGAATTAAAATACACTTATAACGGCAAACAATATATTTATTATTCGGAGCGGAATAAATACAGACTTCCGGATTATAACCGTATGGATCTTGCTATTACCTATGAAGAAACCCTAAAGAAAAAACAAAAATGGAAAGGTAGCTGGACTTTATCTATTTTGAACGTTTATGGAGAGAAAAACCCCTATTCTGCTTTTTATAAATACAATACGCAACCTGATTCGCCATTATACCGCTCTTTCAACCTGTATAATTTGTTTATTATTGAAAGACCCATACCTACATTAACCTATAACTTTAGTTTTTAAATAATAATGTCGAAAGTGATTAGTAAAATAGGATTGATTATTCTCACAGGGGTCATGTTTTTTGCATCCTGCACCGAAATCTATACACCCAAAATAGATTCCGCAGCACAGGTATTGGTTGTGGATGGGCTTATAACCAATGAGTCGGGACCATTTACGATAAAACTATCGAAAGCAAATCTGTATAATTCCACAAGCACGGTCATCTCTGTGACGAGTGCTAAACTGAACATAAGCGATAATTTAAACCAGACTTTTACACTGACTGATAACGGTAATGGTAATTACATTACACCTGACAATTTCAAGCCCAAAACCGGGAATACATATACGTTGCACATTGAAACTGTAAATGGCAATATTTACGAGTCAAAACCTCAGGAACTCGTGACTCCACAAAGCTACGACAGCATTTATGGGATTCATACCTACAATCAATACATCGGACTGGAAAATCAACTTAAAACTATTATGGGGAGCAATATTGTGCTGAAGTTGTTCAAATCTGTTGCAGCATCCGATTCATTCCCACTGTGCAGGTTTAGCCCTACAATAACTGTACAGTACGAATATTGGGAGCCATCGGACAGTGCCTGGTTCTGGATTCATAAATGCTGGAAAAGCATTCAGCTGAATGATACTGAAAACTTAACCGAGGATAAATCACATTCATCCAATGCTTATATTCCTGCCCATCTCTTGTGTTTCACTCCCGTTTTGTTGGAAGGATACGGTATGAATGAGCCAACAGGTTTAGTGGATACTCATTATTATCTTCGCATCAATCAATACACTATTAATAGGGATACCTACGATTTTTATACTGAAGCAAATAAACAATTGACAACAACCGGAAAAATTTTTGATCCTATCACATCACAACTTAAAGGGAACATGAGTTGTATAAATAATCCAACCGAAACGGTATTGGGATTCTTCGAAGTGTCGTCGGTAACCAAATCGGCAGTAGTAATTTATCAGAATCTGGGTAGCCTGACTGTAAATATAATAAAGGTACCCTATCTCAATATTACCGATGGCGAAATAGAATACAAACAGGTAAAGCACGGCGAAACACCCGTAGATAAGAATGGAAATATTTTGCCTGATTATGTGAATATCACACCGGACTGGTGGACTCATTTTTAATTCAACCAACTGATGAAAAGACCAACAAAAATAACAGCCAATATGCTGGCAATGCTCTTAACCGTGTTGCTGTGTATTCCTGTTTTTGCACAAAAGTCCGGCACTGAAACAATATACATGCAAACCGACAGGACTGTATATATTGCAGGTGAAACCATTCTTTATAAATTATATTTGCTTGATGCGGCAACACAAAAGCCTTCAAACCTGAGCAAGATTGGATATATACTTATCAGGAATGCTTATCAGTCACCGACAATCAAATGCAGAGTCAACATAGACTCAGGGATTTCAACCGGAAGCATTTCAATCCCCGACACCCTATCTTCAGGTGTTTATCAATTAGTGGCTTATACTAATTTGATGAAGAACAAGATTGAAAAGCCTTTTTTCAGAAATGAAATTGTAATTCTCAATAGTTTCGATAATGATTTTAATTTCAAACTTCCGGTTATAAATACTAAAAGCGAGGTTGATTCCATTCAACTTCCATTCAGAATCACAACCTATAAAACAATTTACGATACACGCGAGAAAGTAGTTGTACATATCGACAAAATAAAATTAAAAGCAAATCTGTCTGTCTCAGTTTCTGAAGATTCCAATATAAAAACATCGAATAACTCAATAGTTGAATCACTTGTGAAATTCAGAAATCAACCAGTCACCAAACCAATATCTACGAATTATTTAACGGAGAGAAGCGGTAAGATTATCAGGGGTAGAGTACTGGACACTTTAACAGGGGATAATATTAATAAAGCAATCGTGTTATTATCATGCGTTGATACTGTTCCGAATCTGCAATATGCCATTACAAATTCAAATGGAGTTTTTCAAATGCAACTGAGCGATTATCATGAGGGGAAGGAATTGTTTTTTACGGTCAGAAATATGCCGGCCAATCAACATTGGAAGATAGAAACAGAAGATGAATTTGCTCAATCTGAGTTATGGAAGCCTGAGTTAAAAGGCGAAATAACAAACTACAAAAGTTTTTTGATCAAAAGTCAAAATATGGCGTATATAAACAGCTGTTATGAAACCGGGAATGATACAACTGCAAGTAGAGAATCTTCAAAGAAAGCCATTTGTCCTCAGTTTTACTATTGCTCCGGACGATCAATTTTGCCGGCAGATTATACTTCGTTGAACGATTTTAAAGAAATTGTTACTGAACTGTTTCCTGAAATCAATATAAACAAAGAAAAAGGGAAATACAAAGTTTCCGTGTTGAATGGTTCTCAGAGAATGTTTAGCAATGAGGGAATAGCTATTTTCATGGATGGTGTTTATGTTGATGATGTTGAAAAAATCATGAAATTAGGATCGGAACAAATAAAAAAGATTGATGTATTAAATACCGAAAGAGTTTTTGGTAATCTGGTGTACAAAGGTGTAATTTCTATTATCACTAAATCAACTGAAATAGAAAAAACAACTCCTTGTTCGTATTCATTACGAATGAAAAATGATAAAACAAACAGCTACGATCATTATATCGTTGAGAAACCCGACACAACATCAAATAAAACGTTTCCATTTTTAAGGCAACTGTTATACTGGAATCCGGACTTAGAAATAAAAGAACAGGAAAGCACCTCTTTCGAATTTATCACCTCCGACAATGAAGGAATCTTTATACTTAAAATTGAAGGAATTACTGATGATGGTCAACCTATCAGCATTCGTAAAAACATTCAGGTTATCAATCAATCAAAAACTACTGAGAAATGAAATATAGTATAATTTTCGTCTTTCTGTTTAGTTTTATTTCAACAGAAGCTCAACTTGTTGATAGAGATAAGAATTTAACTGATTCAATTTCACAGACTAAGTTAACCGGTGAGACCTGGTTTGAACAAAAAGGATATAATGGTGAACAGTTTTTTAATAAAGCATGGATGCTAAGTGATATTATATTAACAACAGGCGAGACGGTTTATGGCGAAAAAGTGAAGTATAATGGATTTTTAGATGAACTTATATGGGTTAATCGTACATTAAATCAACAATTTAAACTTGACAAACAGTTGATTAAAGAATTCCGGCTTAAAACTGAAAAAGGTCAGATCACACATTTCAAACAACTAAAAATAATTAAACCAGACTCAACTAACAAGCCATCAGAAGTATTTGCAGAAGTTGAGGTTGAAGGAAAAATATCATTCTATATTCAGCGAAAAATCAGTGTTGTAAATGCGGATTACATTACAATTGATGGCATTCTTTGTAAGCAGGAAATTATTAAACCGACTCCTCAATATTACCTGAAATTGCTTTCATCTGACTTTATGCTGTTGAAGAAAATAAAACTAAAATTCTTCATGCAATTATTGCCAACACAGAAGAAACAAATCGATTTTGTAATGAGAAAAAACAATTTAAAGCTTAAAACCGAAGAAGATCTGGTAAAACTAATCAACCTTTTAAATATACAGGAATAATAGTAACTGATTAATGTGCGAAAAGGCTTATTTACTGTGAAAATATGGATTGTATATAAATGAAGTTTTAAATCTAATATATTATTATCAAACTACTGTTTAAATAATAGTTTCATTTAAATAAATAAGAACCTTTATCACTAAATATAAATCAATGTATGTTTATATTCTATAATTAATCAACAGCAACTAAACATGTTTAAACGATTAAACATATCTTTGAACCATTAAGTCTGTACAATAAAAAAATCTACGTTCATGAAAAAGAATGTATCCTTAAAAGACATAGCCGAGAAAGTTGGAGTTTCAACAGCTCTGGTTTCTTATGTGTTAAACAATAAGTTTAAGGATAGAATTAATAAAGAGGTTGCTGCCAATATCAGACAGGCTGCAAAAGACCTCAATTACCAACCAAACCAGATAGCACGAAGCCTTAAAGCTCAAAAAACTTTCACCATAGGCTTGATCCTTGCAGATATTGCCAATCCTTTTTCCTCTCAAATTGCACGAATAGTTGAAGATGAAGCTAAAATAAAAGGTTATTCAGTAATCTTTGGTAGCTCTGACGAAAGTGACGAAAAAACTCAGGACTTAATAAATTTACTTCTCAACCGACAGGTGGATGGGTTAATCATTGCCTTACCAGAACATACCGAAGATCAGGTTCAATATCTGAAAGATTTCAATGTGCCATTTGTATTAATTGACCGTTATTATCCTTCCATTCAAACAAATTCAGTATCCATAAATAATTTTAATGCCGCCCAAAAAGCCATTCAGCATTTGTTGGAAAATGGCCATAAACGCATCGGCATTATTTCTTACCAAACTTCGTTATTTCATCTGAACGAACGTATCAGGGGAGCTGTGGACCTGTTAGCCGAAAATGCCCTGATTGGAAAAGTAAGAATTGATTTTATAAATCAAGATGTTACTGCCTCAATCAATGGATTTCTTACTGATCCGAATCCTGTAGACGCTATATTTTTCACTTCAAACTTACTCACAATTTCCGGACTAAAATACATCAACAGTATTGGAATAAAGATTCCTGATCAACTTGCAATAGTTGGTTTCGACGAAACCGATGCATTTGATTTGTTTTACTCTCCTGTAAGTTATGTAAAACAACCAATGATTGAACTGGGCCGGGAATCTGTCAAACTGCTTATTGATACCATTGAAAATAACGAAACCATACAATCAGTTGTACTAGAGGCTGAGCTGGTGATTAGAAGTTCTTCTGTAAGTGGCATCTAATTTTTTTATTTTGTTTGTTTAAACGATTAAACATATAATTAAGATATTCATTAGATAAGAATAACAGCATAGAAATCAACTAATCAATATAAAATTCAAAAAAACATGAAAACAACCAATCAAAAAAAGAAAACGGTAGTGTGTTACGGTGAGGTGCTGTGGGATATTTTTCCAACACAAACAAAACCAGGCGGAGCTCCAATGAATGTAGCTTATCATTTACGCAAATTTGGTATCGACAGCCGAATGATTAGCCGGATAGGAAATGATGAAGCGGGCAATAAGTTATTAAACCTGCTTACTGAATGGAATATCCCCATCGAGAATTGTCAGATTGACGAGTCTCATGAAACGGGTAAAGTAATAGCTACCGTATTGCCCGGAAACGAAATGAGTTATTGCATCCAGTCCCCGGTGGCATGGGATTATATTACCCCCGAAGAAAGCTTTGACAAATTAGTAAGTCAGGCCGATGCTTTTGTGTTCGGAAGTCTGGTAACAAGAAACAATACTTCGTGTGAAACACTCTTTCAGTTAATCGAAAAAGCAAAGTATAATGTGTTTGACATCAACTTACGTCAACCATTTTATTCACCTGAAATAATTGAATATCTGCTTGGGAAATGCAATTTATTGAAGTTGAATGAAACTGAAATAAAATTAATCAGCGGTTGGTTTATCAATGACACTCCTGACGAAGTAGCATCTGTCAGATACATACAACAAAAATTCAATATCGATGAAGTGATTGTGACCAAAGGGGCTGACGGAGCAAGCTATTACACAAAGTCTGATATATGTTCGTTCCCTGCCTTCAAAGTAAATGTGAAAGACACCTGCGGTAGCGGAGATTCATTTCTGGCAGCCTTTCTGGCAAAGAAATTTGAGAATACCTCACCCGAGACAAGCATGATTTACGCAAACGGACTGGGTGCTTTTGTTGCATCTCAAGAGGGTGCATGCCCGGCTTATGACATATCAAAACTGGAATCCTTTATTTTAAAACAACAAACTATATTATCAACCAATTAAAAAATCTAATTTATCATGCAAACATCAAATTTAACATCAGTAAAACCGGTCGGTGTTGAAACAAAATCGCCCTCCCTCAATGCACAAAAAACAAATCGCTATGTGCTACCATTAATTTTAATTGTCCTTTTATTCTTCATGTGGGGAATGGGCAGTAGTATTAACGACATTTTGATCAAACAGTTCAAAAAAACATTTGAACTAACCGACTTTGAATCGGGTCTTGTACAGTCGGCATTTTATTTAGGTTATTTTCTGTTTGCCATTCCGGCTTCATTAATCATGCGAAAATTCAATTATAAGACAGGCATTGTTTTGGGTCTTATACTGTTTGCATTGGGTGCATTTCTGTTTTATCCGGCAGCCGAAATAGCTTCATATGGCTTCTTTCTTTTTGCACTGTTTGTCATTGCCTCCGGTCTTACTTTTTTAGAAACTGCCGGTAATCCATACGTTTCGGCTTTAGGTGATCCTGAAACAGCTACATTCAGGTTGAATCTGGCACAGTCATTCAACCCTATCGGTTGTATCACAGGTATTCTGATTGGTCAGAATTTTATTCTTTCCGGTATTGAATACACCAAAGAACAATTGGCAAAGATGTCGCCTGACTCAGTGAAAGCCTATTTCACTTCCGAAGCACACACTGTACAAACTCCATATCTGATCATTGGAATCGTTATTATAGTTGCTGCACTTGTCATCCTGCTCACCAAATTTCCAGTTGTAAAAGACGAGGAAGCACCAGGTACATCAACTACAAAACAGACCCTTAAATTTATTTTTGGTAAACGCCATTTTAAACAAGCTGTTTTAGCTCAATTTTTCTACATAGGAGCCCAGGTATGTATCTGGAGTTTTCTGATCCGGTATATTCAGGGAACTATTCCAGGAACACCCGAACGATCGGCTGCTAATTATCTGACAATTTCATTGGTTGTTTTCACAGCCGGCCGTTTTATTGGAACAGCACTATTGAAAAAGATTAAAGGTCACAATTTACTTTGGATCTATGCAGTCATCAATTTTATTCTCATTAGTATTGCCCTTATGTTTCCTGGCACAGTAGGACTTTATGCATTGGTTTGTACCAGTTTCTTTATGTCGATTATGTATCCCACAATCTTTTCATTGGGAATCAGAGGTCTTGGAGAACATACGAAACTAGCTGCTTCCGTGTTAGTTATGGCTATTATTGGTGGTGCACTGATTACTCCTATTATGGGTTTGGTTTCAGTTCATTTTGGAATTGGAAAAGCAATTGTTGTACCTCTTGTATGTTTTGCAGTGGTGGCATACTACGGGATAAAGGGGTACAAAGAAAAAAACGAGGCAATTGATTAATAAAATCATTTATCGTTAAACAGATAATTTATAATGATCTGACTCACTAAAATCATATTTTAAAAGACTATATTTTTTTAAATAATCTGTTTAAACGATTAAACTTATAAAGCCATGAAAAACACACTTATTATTTTATTGATATGTCTATTTCCAACTTGCATTTTTTCGCAAGTGGTCGTAACAAACACAAACTTTTCATTGGGAACTACCGGACGTATTGGTGTGGGATTATCTCCAAACGGTGAAGGAACGCAATGGAAACCGTTGAATCTCTCCGGTCAGGGTTCATTAGCCGGACGTATGGAGCAAAACGACTATATGGATTTACTTCCTGCCATCCATTTTACGCCAAAATTAAACGGAACCGACAGCACCAATGTCACATTCCAGGTGCGGTTAGGAATGTATTCGGCAAACGGACAATTTATGGGCAACACAAGTACCAGGACAGATAAAGGATTGACCATTATTTTGCCTGAGACTTATATAGAAGCAAGGAATATTATGGGTAGCCGTTGGTCGGCATGGGCTGGAGTCCGTTTCCGCCGTTATGATGACATCCATATTTGCGACTATTTTTATTTTGATGATCATTCAGCACAGGGATTTGGTGTAAGTTACAAGAAAACAGAGCTTACTTTATTAATGCCTGCTTCAACCGATTCGTCGGGTGTTTATCCGTATAATTATCTGGTTACCGTAGCAGGAGCTACCAATCCGGCCATTCGTCAACGACAGGTGTGGATCGGCGAACACAGCATTAAACTGAAAGACGGAGGTATCATAAAACTATTGGGGGAATTCCACTATGTACCTGCCTCGTCGTTGAAAGCATCACGAAATTATGCAGCCGACCAGGGTTGGGTTGCAGGAATAAAATTCAACAATCCACTCAAAACGCCTCTGCCCGGTTCGTTCAATCAGTTTGCAGTACGCTACGGGACAGGAATTGCCAATGGTGGTGATAATGGAAACACATTTACCTGGGCAACTTACGGGCCTCCGGATGCAAATGGGAAATACACTCATGCATACTCTTTTACAACAGTAGAACATTTCCTACTGAATTTATCAAGACAAGTCAGTATCAACGGTTATGGAGTTTTCACTCAAAGCCAGGGCGGTTCTGTCAGTTCCAATATGGACACTTATTTCAATGGCACACAAATGTATAATCACAAAAGGGACTTTGTTGTAGGGGGAAGATTCCTGTTTTATGCCACTGATTGGTTGCATCTGATTGAAGAAGTACATTACGCTTCACGTAAAGATGGCGATAATCCTGAAGCTGCCATGTGGAAATTCACCTTTGCTCCCACTATTGCACCCTTAGGTAAACGCGATCCATGGTGTCGGCCACATATCCGGCTTGTTTTCTCAGCTGCCCGCTACAACGATTATGCACGTGACAATCATTATTCTCCCTATCTCCAGATCAATCAAAACCGTTGGGGAACCTATATCGGAGTAAAAACTGAATGGTGGTTATTTTAATAATGCACAATGTATAATTCAAAATGCATAATTCAATGAAGTTTAGCGAATCCTTGATATAACAACATTGATGCACGATTTATAATCTTCATGGTTATCCTTATGATTGATAGAAAACAATAATAAATTTAAAAACATACAAATATGCCAATTTTTGGAACAACAATTTTATCATTTATCCCCAAATGGAGTGCTGAAGGGGGACATTTTGCCATTAACAAAACTGCTGAATATGGTTTCAACATGATGGAAATTATATTGCCTGCATCGTTAGATTTCGATCCCAAAACCGTAAAAAAACAACTTCAGGAAAAACAGATAGCCGGACGTTGCACATTGAATTTACCTGCTAATTGCCACATACCATTTTATCCCGAAAAAGCAACTGCCATCATAAAAGCCGCACTCGACAAAGTAGCTGATATGGATGGTGATTTCCTGGGAGGAGTACTGCATTCGGCTATTGCACAGTTTACCGGACAACCCTGCACGAAAGAAGAACGGATCATTGTTCAACAGGTATTTACCGAAGTAGCTGCCTATGCCCGTGAACGCGGGATAACTATTGCACCTGAGCCTGTTAACCGATATGAAAGCTATGTCTTTACTGCAGCCGGTGAAGTACTGGAAATGATTGACAGTATCGGTACAGACAATTTAGGGTTACATTTGGATACATTTCACATGAATATTGAAGAGCGTAATTTTTATGATCCGGTTATTAATGCCGGGAACAGATTAAAACATATCCACATAACAGAAAGTGACCGTGGTATGACAGGCGAAGGTAATGTTCATTGGGATGATCTTTTTCGCGGATTAGCGGAGATTAATTATCAGGGACCGTTAGTATTGGAGAACTTTTCATCTCAAATAAAAGAACTGGTTGGTCCGACATCCTTGTGGCGCCCATCGAAGTATAATTCGGAAGACCTTGCCAAAGGTAGTCTTGCCTTTATGCGAAAAATGGTGGATAAATGGTATAAATAGCTTACCAAAAATCAAGGAAGTAAGTGGATTATTCCATTTTGGTATTTATCAAACCGGTTTCATCTGCTACTATAAAGGAAGGTCGAAGAATCTCAATTTTTGATAAAGAATAAAAATTATCTGCTTCTTCTTTGTTTTCAACCAGCACCCAAAGAAACTCTTCACGATCGTGTACATCGTTAAAGTTCAACTCTTCTTCCCTGCAGTAGAGGAATAATCGGGAGTAATCATTGCTTACCGGATCACGCTATAAATCATCGCATGATCCGGTATGATATTTCAATCATTGCATATCTAAGCATTGAAAGCAGGTAGTCATCTTACGGGGAAGTGAATTGTTCGTATGATTACAAAAGTTGTATGTTTTTTTGTTTGTTTGCAAATGTTTGGCAGTATTCAACTCTTATTCGCAGATTGGCAGCAGTTTTGACGGCAGTTTTTTGATTGTATTTTTCCTGTTATACTCTTATGTAACTACTTTATAAATACCTGTATTTCTGCATTTTAAAAAGTTACTTTTATTGGGGCTTTTTGCGTTCATATTGAGGGACTATTAAAGTTTGCTTCAATATATGTTACTGATGGTCCGCTATTTAATAGATTCTTTTGCTGCTAAACCAATTTTGTACAAGATTTTACATTGTTTTATATTTTCTTTTGCCAAGGTTGCTTTTTCTCCTTTAGGGCATTCCTTTAAGTAATTTTCATAGTCTGACTTAGCTAAGCTATAATCGATATAATCTTCATTACCTTTTCTCATATACTCCTCAGCGTCGTTAAAATAGCCATCACACAAAAGGCTTTTAACTTCTTCAATATATTTACCATTTGGATATTCTTTAAGATAATATAAGATTGTAGAAGCTCTTACTCTTTTAATAGCATCCTGATATAACTCTTCCTCTTTGTACGTTAATTTTAAGTCATCAACTTCCTTTTTGTGTATTCCATTAGGGAAACAATATAAATAGTAATAACACTCTGCTACTGTCCTCAGTTTCACGACTCTTTTATAAGCATCATTTTCTAAAAAATTGATTCCTTCCTTTGCTTCGTTTACATGTAATCCTCTAGGATATTGTTCCAAATATTGATTATAACCTTCTAGGGTATTAGCATATTTTGCTTTTTCCCAATGCACGCCGTCAATATGTAAACCATAAGGAAAATTTGTAAAGTAATCTTCAAAACCATTATTTGTTGGATTGGCTATGATTTTCTGATATGCTGCTTTGTCTTTATTTAAATTTGGAACTATATTTCCAGCTATTTTAATGACGTCACTATATTCAATCAAAGTAGTATCCGGTTTGAGAGCCAAATATTTATCCACTTCTTTTTTTATATACTTCCATGCATTGGTCTTAGCTAACGACTTGATAAGTAAAGGTTGAATACGGATATTTGTACTGCCAAGTAAATCTTGTGTTTTGCATAAAAGTCTAATTGTATTTTGGAATTCTTTATTATCATATGCTGTCTTAGCCTCCTGATACTTTTCACGGGCTTGTTCATCATTGGATTGAGAAAAAGCAACCAAACAAAAACAAAAAAGGAGAAGTAAGGTTATGAGTATTGATTTCATAAAGTTTCTGATTTAGAATTTCAGGATTTTGCTTATGGTTGTTGCATATCCAATTTGAAAAGTAAAATGGTTGTTGTTAGTACTCAGAAATTGTGAAGCTCTAATAAAAATTGAACCACTTTTTCTCCCATTAGGATGCAGGTTTATGCTTTGTCCTATTTCATACCACCAATGTTCGCCTTGAGCTATATAATTTGTAACGGAATGTCCATGTGAAGAAAAAATTTCCGGATCTATAGTTGTAACTAACCAACCACAATAAGCTCCTAATTTGAAATTAAAATCAATTCTATTTGATTCAAAAAATTGAAAATTTAAACAAGGATTAATATAGGCTGTCGAAACATTAAAGTTCGTATTGTTGATAGAGTCTTTACTGACTTTTGTTCTCAGAACACCAACTCCGATATTGTGTGTAAACATCTTGCTGTCTGTTTTATATGTAAATATATTCAGCTCTGTGCCAATATTCGTATTCGAATATTTGAACAGGTCGAGCAAGTTTTTTGTTTGACTATCGCTAATAAACAACTCTTTGCTCGTATTTTCAATTTTTGAAAATCTGATAAATGGTGAAATTCTGTTTAACCAAATGAATTTATATCGATAATGGATTAGCAAAATACGTCTATTTTCTCTATTCCATGCATCATCTATTGTAAATCTACTACTCCGTTGATTTAATCCAAAATTTATTTGTATGTCTGATTGAATAATACCATTTGGACTACTTTGATTATTATAGCCTAAAACATCGGTAAATATCCGTAAGTCTAAATTGTTAATCACTGATGATTTATACAATTTAACTCCTTTTTTTAATAGCGGAAATAAAATTAAAGTGGTATCATTGGGGATATATGTACCGGAAAGAGCTGAGATTTTACGACTAAAATAAAGAACATCAGCAACATCTAAAGCAATTACAGAATCTTTAGTAATTGAACTTATTAAATAGAACTCTCCTCTTTTTGACAACCGATCAAAGTCTTGTGAATTTCGAACCGGTATATAGTTAGGATTAGTGAAGTTGAGTGGTTCATTGTTTTTTTTATATCTTGTTTTCACAATGACATCTTTAATTTGACCACATTCAAAAGCAATTTCGACAGAGTCAATTTGCACATAAATAATTGATTTTTCGTCTGAATAAATGCCAAAGTTGTTTCTTAGTAAAACACATGCCTTTATTTTTTGTTTTTTTACACTTAAAATCCCTATATTATCTCCTATATCATTTTCCAATCCTTTAATAGCATCATCCGATTTTTGTATTAATTCGCTTTTTTTTTGTCTATAATTCCAATCGGTCAATAGTTTGTCTGCAATTCTATTTGCATATTCAAATTTTACAGAATCTAACTTTTGTACTATTGATATAAGAGCAACACTGTCATTAATATCAACAATTGTATCTGATTTTATAACAGTATCTGTTTTCAAATCTAGTTTGCTTATAATGTATGAACCTTTATTTTCTGCTATTTTAAATACGAAAATAGAGCTATCAATCATTGCATAATATCTATCAGAAGCTTTCACCTGTGCTCTTATATTCATTTGCTGAACTATGATGAATATTAACAGCAAAATCAATCTGAATAATTTAGTTGTTTTCATAAATCGTTAGTTTCTAAATGGTTATTGTATTGCTTTTGTCAATATATTTGAGATTCTAATAAAATCTATTGATTGACAATCAAAAATCCCTGACATAGCGAACTGAAAGTCTCCTATCCTTATTCCATGTATCAATACTAAGAGTTTTATCTTCTATTGAACACATCCATGCCAAATTTGCAGAGGTACTTGCACTCCACCAAACCCCGAGAGATCCAAGTGTTTGGAATCTACCATAATAAGTATAAAAGCCACCAGGCAAAGCACTGAAACCACTACTATTACTGCCATTTTCATTCCATCCTGTTATACTTTTCAAAGAAGTTTTAGCGATTTCTTTTCCTCCAATTGTTTCAATTAAACTATCCCATTCAGCCTTTGAAGGCAAATGCCACCCAGCAGGGCAAACACTCATAGCTGTTTCCCAATCATATAAAAAACCATAAATTCTAGCATTGTTCTCATCATTTTCATATGCCCAACATCCTGAAGATACTTTGTATCGGAGATTTTCTGCCATCCAAACCTGAGTGCCTATTTTTACTGTTTTATATACATTCCCTTGTTGGTCGGTCATTCTTCCGAAACGTTCATTTTTCTTATAATACACCCTCACCGAATCCTTCAGATTAAAATTATCTCCTTTAATTGCAATTCGCAGGGTATTCCAACCTTCGGCTAATTGCAGGTTGGAGTTTACGGTGTTGGCTTTAGAGATTACTTTTCCATTATTAACTGAGCTTACTAAAAGTGAACCATTCTGAAAGTAATGATTAATGGCTTTAAGTAGCTGAAGGCTGGCTTCCGAAACTGTATCTCTATTTGCAACATTGAGCGTAAAAGGCTTCTTCAAAGCATTGTATTTATTCTTAGTTTGTTGGCTAAGTTGTTTCTGCCGTTCTAATTCTTCCTTTTGTTTCAGATCGTTTTGTGTTGTGGTATTTTCGGGGGTATTCCAAAAGTCATTGTTGGATGAACTTGATTTATCAGGTTCATCCTTATCTAAACCACCTTCCCTAATTAAGTGTGCAGACGTAATTTTAAATCCCCATTTCCATATATCTTTTGCATCCCGTTCAGAAAGTTTTAAGCTGTTACCATTGTAATCACAAAACAAGTCAGTCCAACTTGGTGAACCTGATACATTAAATCCATAACCTTCTCCGGATTTTGGCACTAATGGTGCAAGTTTTATATACAAATATCGTCCACTAGAATTGATTTTTCTTTGAAATTCAACATCTAAATCTAAAACAATAACATCTCTGTAGTCTAAAAAATCATTTGGTGTATTGATACCGGCAACCCATTTGTATGAACCATTAAGAACGGGTTCTCCAAGTAAAGTCCTAAAATCCCATTTCACGGTGAGTTCTCTAATTTCGCCAAATTTGTTCTGACTGTGTGAATATATTTTATTTCCAATATTCTTTTCACCAGATTTCTGAGAAA
>Ga0302288_1000566_pt1 | contig 28896 bp, 18 predicted proteins | sample III_Fen_N1_1_FD_194549 | JGI IMG/M metagenome (GOLD analysis project Ga0302288, IMG submission 194549) | Peat permafrost microbial communities from Stordalen Mire near Abisko, Sweden - III_Fen_N1_1 | ecosystem: Environmental > Terrestrial > Soil > Wetlands > Permafrost | place: Sweden: Abisko...
AAAAAAAGTGTCAATAATTTGGGACTAATTCGTAACAATTAAGTTTACAACAATTTCAACATATTGATAGGTAGTGGCATAAGGGTATATGTTTATTTTCCTCAACGCCCACCCGAAATTACAATATATTAGTTTAACATTTATACAAGGTCGTTCATTCATTTGTCCGGCCTTCTGTATTTAAAACAATGTGTGTAACATATATTGTCTATTCTGCAAAGATTGATTCATATTATGTTGGTTCTACCCTTGATTTAACAGATAAATTAAAACGACATAATTCATGGAGAAGCACTTATACAAAAAGAGGTATTCCCTGGATTGTTGTTTATCAAAAATCTTATCCTACAAAATCAGAAGCATATCAGGCAGAACATTCTATAAAATCTCAAAAGAGTCGGAAATATATCCAAAAAATAGTCTGGAAATACTTACATGAACAAGTAATACCAATTAGAATACATAACAATGAGATAAATACGAAGAGCTTATTCAAACACAAAGTAAGATATGTTACTTCATTACTTTTATATACTGAATTTCGATTAAAAATAGATATTTAAAATTTTTGTCTTGTACTTTGACTTTTATTTTAAAATAGATTTGTAATTAAATTCAAAATAGTTCTTTAAAGTTTTACTGTTTCTGTTCATTGATATTATTAAATTTTCTGAAGATAAAAGTCAATTTCATTTATAGAAAGTTTTCAGATAATTTAACTAATATGAGAAATATTTTGTCTGAAATTATTATTTAAATGTATTATTTATGAATGAATTGCTTATCTTTGACCGGTTTTATACCCGAATTAAGCTTTAAGGATAAAGAATTGTGGTATTTAATTTAAAATGTAATAATTACTTATATGAATGAATAAACACAAACGCGACAATGGTAAATTTCATCAAATGACGATTAACAAATTTATTATGAAATGATTTACAACAAAGAAACCTTTGCCGAACGCTTAAAAACAGATGATCGTACAGTCATTGATGAGATCTATGCAATTTACCATTCCAAGATTTTTCGTTTTTCACTGGCATATTTAAAAAATGAGGCAGAATCATATGATGTGGTTCAGGATGTTTTCATTAAGCTTTGGGAAAACCGGCTGGTATTGAAAAAAGACACTAACTTTGATGCTTTTCTTTTTACCATAGCAAAAAATTCAGTTCTTTCATTGTTTCGTAAACGAATCACTGAACAGAAATATATTGATTATCTGGAACAGGCTGCTACTTCTAATACACAAGGAACAGAAGAACAAACAAATTATACATTTTTGAAAGAACGATACGAACAACTGACAGATCAACTCCCGATTAAACGAAGAGAAATATTTATATTAAGCCGTGAAAAAGGATTGACAAATAAGGAAATAGCTCTGTTGAAAGGCATAGCTGAAAAAACAGTGGAAGATCATATTTCGAAAGCATTGTCATTCTTCAAAAAGAATCTTGGAATGTTAGGAATCTGGACTTTGCTTTTTTATTTTCTTTTTGTGGAATAAAAATCAGAAGAAAAAACAGAGAATATTAAAAGGTGGTTAGAATTTAATCTTTGATTTTGTTTGTGAAATAAAGGAGTAAAAATTTTTTAGTCATTAAAAAGGACACCAATTTAGGTGTCCTTTTTTTCTAACTTGTTTAGTAAGTATTTGATTGTCAATTTATAATTTAAGGAATATAAATATTTATTTTAATGTGTTAGCTTAAGTTTCGACTTCGTAAGTATAATGCCGATAAATAAATACGAAAATAACAGAAAAATAAACAGAGACCGAGCAGGGGAATCATTAGAGCAGTGCGTTATATATATTGTAACAGCCATTAAAAGAAAAATGATCTGAATGTTTTGGATAAAAAAAAATGGATGTATTATGAATAAGACTAACCAAATATTAAATAATTTCAGAAAGGAAACTTATTCAAAGGAAGATTTGAATAAGTTGATCAATATCCTTCAATTACCAGTGGATGAAGACTCTATTGATGTATCTATGTTTATGCATTGGGGTGAATGTACTGATGAATTGATAGGCGAAGAGGAACATTTTCAACAGATTCTGGCTGAAATCCATCATGTTATTAACCTGAAAGCACCAAAGATAACATGGTCAAGGCGGCTTTATTCAGGATTATCACGTGTTGCAGCTATAATCGTGATTCCTTTGTTGATTACACTTTCGGTTATGATAAACCAAAACCTTAAAGATAATAAATTAGCTCTATTGCAAAATACGGTTAACGTACCTTTGGGTTCTACCAGTGAGTTTGATTTACCTGATGGAACGCATGTTTCGTTGAATGCAGGAAGTAAGTTGACATATCCTATGTCATTTACAAACCAATCTCATCGGATAGTAGCTTTAAATGGAGAAGGATTCTTTAAAGTTAAAAAAGATAAAAAATGTCCTTTCATTGTGAGAATGAATGGGATGGATATTCGAGTAACCGGTACAACTTTCAATGCGAGAGCATATAGTGATGAGCCGAATGTAACAGTTGCATTGGTTGAAGGTTCGGTACTTTTAGGAAAAGAAACACATGGAAATACATTTGAACCGAGTAGTGAATTACATCCAATGGAAGTTGCAGTTTTAAACAAAGCGGGTAAACAATTTACCCTGACAAAGAAAAGTGATCTTATAAAATATACAGCATGGACGCAAGGGATTACTGTTTTTGATGATGACCCTATTTTAGATGTAATAGAAAAATTGCAGAAGCTCTATAACATACGTGTAGTAATCCAGACTAATGAACTGTTACAGTATCGTTTAACAGCAACATTCATCAACGAACCTTTGGACCGTGCTCTTAAAATAATTAGTTTGTCGTCTCCAATCAACTATCATATCATAAACGGCAAACAAAATAATAACGGAACTTACGGACAACGCACCCTGGTTCTGAGAAAAGCAACCAATGCTAAAAATTGATAAACTGAGAAAATTATAGTTAGAATCACCTTAAATCTAAAATCTAAATCAATAAAAAATCATGAAAACAATTACGTAACTCCTTTCTTTCTTTATTCGGAGAATCCGCTCGTAGCAATGAGTTGGCGAGTAAAGATTTAATCCAATTTAAATTCTGTAAAAATCTGTATCACTACTTATAAACGGAAGTGAATTCATGCAGGTTTGTTCCCACATTGCATTGCGTTTATTGTTGTCGCTAAGCAACATACAGCCATTGTTATGTCCAATAACAAAATCTTCAAATCTTTGTTTAATCAATACTATTATTACAAATTAAAATTACAAAATCTATGAAACAAACTCCGATTTTAGTAAAGGAAGTAAAAGCTTCTTTGCACTTAAAAACAAATCAGACCTTTAGGCTAGTTGTTGTTTTGTTATTTGGTTTTTTTTGTGCAACATCTGGTCTTTATGCGCAACACACTCAAATAACACTGATTACACGTAACACACCCGTAAGTGAAGTGCTTAAAATGATTGAAGCAAAATCGAATTACCATTTTGCATACAATAATAAATTAATAGATGTCACCCGTAAAGTGGATGTAGAAGCTACTAACGAAAAAATAAGCAGCATTCTAAAGAAAATCTTTGAAAATACAGATGTAACATTTAAAGTACTTGATTTACAAATTATTTTAGCTTCATCTAAAGAAATGGGCGAATCTGTAAATAATACAAACAATGATAAAGTTACAGGTAAAGTTCTTGATGATAGAGGAGAGCCTTTACCGGGTGTAAGTGTTTTAATTAAAGGTTCTAAACAGGGAACTGTTACTGATTATAAAGGACTTTATTCTATCAACAACCTACCAAAGAATGCCATTTTGCAATTCTCTTTTATTGGAATGATTACTCAGGAAGTAAAAGTTGGCAGTCAATTGGTAATAAATGTAACTCTGCAGGAAGAAAGCAAAGGATTGAGTGAAGTAGTAGTAGTAGGTTATGGTACCACAACGAAAAAAGGTCTGGTCTCTGCAGTTACATCTATAAAACCGGAAGAGTTAAACAAAGGAGCAATTACAGATGTTGGTCAACTTTTGCAAGGCAAAGCAGCCGGCTTGAACATTACAGTAGGTGGTGACCCCACAAGTAGAGCAAGTGTTATTTTGCGTGGTCCATCAACACTTAATAGTTCTATGGAACCATTTTACGTTATTGATGGTATTCCGGGAGTAGATATTTCTTTAGTGGCACCGGAAGATATAGAATCTATTGATGTCTTGAAAGATGCTTCAGCTACCGCTATTTATGGTAACCGTGCTTCGAACGGTGTAATTATGATAACTACCAAAAAGGGGAAAAAAGGAGTTACTCATGTTTCATATAGCGGATATGCAGGGATTGAAAATGTAACCAGCACCCTCAATATGATGAACGCTTCACAACTTAGGGCCTTTGCCACACAAACCGGTCAAAATCTGACTGAAGATACCGGAGCTAATACAGACTGGCAAAAAGAAATACAACGTGGTACTGCCTTTTCAACAAGCCATAACTTGTCATTTAATGGCGGTTCAGATCATAATACTTACAGTGCCAGTATCAACTATACAAACAAGCAGGGTATTATTAAGACAAGTAATGAGAACAACATTATTGCCCGCATGACATTTGATCAAATGGCATTCAATGATAAAGTAAAAATAGGATTATCTGTTGCTAACGCCAGAACTATATCTGACTATGTACCTCAATTAGGAGAAGTCCTTTTGCAGGCAGCCAGTCATTTACCAACCTCACCGGTAAAAAATACAAATGGATCATACTATGAAAACTTCAATAAATCAGGTTACTTCAATCCGCTTGCAATTATTAACTATAATCAGGATCAAACTAAGAACAACAATTTAGTAGCCTCATTTACAACGAATGTTAAGCTCCCATTTGGCTTTACTTATGACATAAATCTTTCTTATCAGAATTATAGTTCACTTCACGGGGAGTATTACGACTCATATATGTATAACTATAACGGCTCGGTATTTTATAACAATCCGAATCCTCCGGATACCAAATCTATTGTGACCTTTGGTCAGGGTGGAACTGCATTGCGAAATTCATACCAAACTACGAATCAGTCCCTTGAAAACTGGTTAACATGGAATAAAACATTTGGTGCACATTCAGTAAACGCAGTTTTAGGTTATTCTTATGAGGATGATATATATGGTGATGGATTTCAGGCAACCAATATTAATTTTCCAGTAAATACTGTCGGATTTAATAATCTTGCATTGGGGAATTACTCAGCTATTTCTGGTGCTAAAGTTGATTTTGGCTCGGATCAGTCGTATTCAAAACAACGGTTAATTTCTTATTTTGGTCGTCTGAATTACAATTTTAATGATAAATATTACCTGCAGGCTTCACTTCGCAGGGATGGAAGCTCAGTATTTGGAATAAACAATCGTTGGGGCTATTTCCCTTCGGTAGGTTTATCATGGCGTGCCGGGCAGGAAAAATTTATTCAGGATTTAGGCATATTTGACGATTTAAAAGTACGGGCCAGCTATGGGGTAACCGGTAACTCAACAGGATTTAATGCCTATACAGCTCAATTTCTGTCAAGTTCAATGGGTAACTTCTATTCCAATGGAAGTTCTATCATGTCCTATGGCCCTAATAAAGCTGCTAATCCAGATTTGAAATGGGAAAAAACTGCTACTTCAAATATAGGTTTAGACGCTTCAGTTCTGAAAGGAAGACTTAGTTTTACTGTCGACTTGTACAATAAAAATACGACAGATATGATTTATTGGTATGATGCAGATATTTTACTTGTACCGGCAGGTGGACTTTATGCTAATGGAGGTAGCATGAATAATAAAGGGATTGAGTTGAGTGTTACTGCTGTGCCTGTAAAAATAAAAAATTTTTCATGGAAAACAAGTATAAACCTCGCCAGCAATAAAAATACAATAACCAGTCTCTCTAATCCATATTTTGTGGGAGGTGATTCTATAAGATATACTCAACCGGATGGATCCGGACAGACAGGAAGTACACTTCAGATAAGACAAACAGGTCATCCACTTGGTCAGTTTTTTACACTCATCTATGAAGGGAAAAATTCCGATGGCATTTCGCAGTATTTAGGTAAAGACGGTAAATTGACCATAAATCCGACTTCAGATGACTATCGTTATGCAGGAAGTCCACAACCCAAATTGACTTATGGCTGGTCAAATAGTTTTACGTATAAAAACTTTGATTTGAGTGTATTCTTCCGGGGAGTGTATGGTAATAAAATTTTTAATGTTACCCGTGCCGATTTATTCAGACCTTCATCCGTTGCATTTACAAATATTTTGGTTGCAGCCGGAAATGAGTCGGTAAAAGACAATAATGTATACAAATACTCTTCACGTTTTATTGAAGATGGCAGTTACTTACGTCTTGAGAATATGTCAATTGGTTATACATTTAAAAGGCCGGTTAAATATATTGAAAGCCTTCATTTATATGGAACAGTGAATAATCTTTTCGTAATCACCAAATATACAGGAGTTGATCCGGAAATTAACCAGGGAGGTATGGCACCTGGTGTTGATTCAAATAATTTCTACCCTAAAACCCGAACCATATTATTTGGTCTAAACATTATGCTTTAAGTCACAAAAAAACAATAAGATCATGAAAAAAAAATATATCTATTTCATAATCCCGGTTCTGTTTTCAGTTTTTGTTCAATCATGTAATGATATAACAGTCCCGGTTACTACTCAGATTACGTCTGATGTATATCCAAAAGATTCTGCACAGTTTGTCGCTTCAACAGGAGTAGTATATGCTGCTCTAAGGGGAAATTATGCAGGTGATTACTACTTTATGACAACCCTGACCACTGATGAGGCAATTTTGCCGGCACGTGGTGGAAACTGGTATGATAATGCCGGTTATTTAAAGATGCATTATCATACATGGAATCCTGATCATGGAGGAACTTCAACTATCTGGGATTGGCTTTCTAGGATAATCGGATATGATAATCAAACTATGTACATTCTGAATAATAATATGCCGGCCGGTAATTTTAAAACCCGTACAATCTCTGAGTTGCGTATGGTAAGGGCATTGGCTTATTACTGGATGATGGATATGTACGGAAATGTACCTATTGTCACTACTTATGGCGATTTTCAACCTAAAGCAAAATCTGATCGGAAAGATGTGTTTAACTTCATAGAAAGCGAAATAATAGCATGTTTACCTAATTTAAGTACGACTGTTGATCAAACAACTTATGGACGTCCTACAAAATATATGGCATATGCATTACTTGCCAAATTGTATCTGAATGCTGAATACTACACCGGAACTGCACGTTACAACGATTGTGTTACTGCTTGTGATAATGTCATCAATTCATCAAAATTTGCACTGGAACCTGCCAGCACTTATCTGCAAATGTTTTATCCTAACAATGGACCGCAAATGAAAGAATTCATATTCGCTCTTCCATACGATCCTTCATTTGCATCGTTAAGCGGAACGAATGGTAATATGTATCATGCCCGGTATGATGTACCCCGTTCGGAAAAAGCTAAATTCGGGATACCTTTCACTCCAAGTTCTGCTGAAAATACGTTGCCGGAATTTTACGCCTATTTTTATGATAAAAATGATGTAAGGGATGGTCAGTGGTTGACTGGTTTGCAGTTTATGAACGACGGTGTCACACCTATAATGGTTACTACTACCAAGAAAGGATATGACCAGTTCTATACAGGTAGTGATGGCGGTGCAACCTATACTTATCAGGTGAATCTGACTCCAAAAGTTGTTCTAAGACAGGATTCTTCCTTATTTGATTGTGGAAATGATGAAATTTCATGGAACATGGGATATCGTAATATCAAATTTTATCCGGATGCTTCTTCAACTTCACGTAACCAAAATAATGATGAACCGGTATTTCGTTATTCGGATATTATTTTGATGAAAGCTGAAGCCATTTTACGTGGTGGAACGGCTACGCAAGGCCAGACCGCATTATCTTTAGTTAATACACTTCGTTCGAACAGAACTACTTCTGCTGCCTGGTCTACAGTTACATTAGATAGTATTTACAATGAAAGAAGTCGTGAATTCACAATGGAAAACTGGCATCGAAATGATATGATTCGTTTTGGCAAGTACGAAGGTAAATGGGGATTTAAGGTAAATGCCGATACTTATCGCCGCATTTTCCCTATACCAACAGAAGCAATGGCTAAAAATCCTAAACTAACTCAGAACCCCGGTTATTAATTTATTTAGAAAAGCCCTGGAAGATATTTTTGCTTACGGGGCTTTTCTTTCTGTTCCTGTTTTTGTTGTTTATCCTGTTTTAAATATTTCCTTTAAGCTGCAACAAGAGAGATTAAATTAGAGTGAAGATTGTCATCCGTACAATGCTTTTACCTTCCGAAAATCCATTTTTATGAATACGCCTCAATCAACCAACTTGCCTCGCCTTATGTCATTAGATGCCCTTCGCGGCTTCGATATGATGTGGATTATTAGTGGAGAAATTATAATCCATGCATTAGCAAAAGCTTCCAATGTGCCTTTCTGTTGCTGGATGTCCGATCAACTGCATCATTCAGTCTGGAATGGTTTTACCTTTTATGATATGATATTTCCGTTATTTATTTTTATTGCCGGAATATCTATGCCTTATTCTATGGGTAAACAATTAGAGAATTCATCTGAAAGTGACCTCCCAAAAAAAAGGAAAAACATATACCGTTCGCTTATTAAACGAACTCTCATCCTTCTTGTTTGCGGCATGGTGGTAAATGGGTTACTGAAATGGAACGGCTATGAAAACACGCGTTTTGCAAGCGTGCTTGGACGCATTGCATTGTCGTGCTTCTTTGCTGCCATTATTTTTCTTAATTCTAACTTACGCAGGCAGTTGTTCTGGTTTACTGGCCTATTGTTGGGTTATTGGGCAATCATGATGCTTATTCCCGTACCCGGTCATGGTTCAGGGATATTAACACCTGAAGGAAATCTTGAAGGTTATATTGACCGGATATTATTACCCGGAAAACTGCATCGCATAGTGTACGATCCCGAAGGAATATTATCCACTATACCGGCAATTTGTACTGCTTTGCTGGGTGTTTTTACCGGGCAATTTTTGCGAATGAATTCTGTAAAATGGACAATGTTTCGCAAAAGTTTCGCTATTTTAGCCGCTGGAATTTTTTTATTGGGATTAGGTGCCTTTTGGAACTTCATTTTTCCGATTAATAAAAATATGTGGACAAGTTCTTTTGTGTTATATGCCGGAGGATGGAGTTTAATTCTTTTATTTGTATTCTATTTTGTTATTGATGTAGTGGGTTTAAAAAAATGGAGTATGCCTTTTGTGTGGATAGGGATGAATTCAATTCTAATTTATATGGCTGCACATGGTGTAGTAAATTTTGAATCAACTGCATCTTTCTTATTTAACGGGATCATCATACATGCACCTATACTTTGGCAACCAGTTTGGCTGGGAGTAGGAATATTGTTCGTACAATTAGCTTTGGTTTATTTTTTATATAAAAAGAAATGGTTTTTAAAGGTTTAAAGAGTAAGTGTTGTTCAAAACCAACAGGTTTACTTTAATCTGTTGGGTTTATTTTATATGTTAATTTATAATTGAACTATAGAGTCGTGATTTATAGCTGTTACCTGATAAATATCATAAGATTGTTTTTTAGTATCTTATTGCCACCGTATTGCTTAATTTCCTTAAAACAGTCATGTTTAAATACATAACCGGAATAATTAATTATAATTACACATCTGAATATGACCATGAAAAGACTTGCAATTGTGTTGTGTTTAATCGTTGCATGCAATGAGGTTGGTGCACGGTTAAATATTAAAGCATCTGAAAGTTTATTAGAAAGGGTTATACCCGGTAAAGCCAATTTGTTTGTAATTGAGCCGATAAACGCTGATAACGGGAAGGATACATTTCAAGTTTCAAGTCGCAATGGGAAAATTGTGCTGTCGGGTAACAACGGAGTAAGTATTGCTTCTGCATTATACTACTATTTGAATGAATATTGTCATTGCCAGATTACATGGAATGGAGTCAACCTGAATTTACCTGCAAAATTACCTCACTTACCTTCAAAAATAAAAAAATCATCACCGTATGAATACCGTTACTATCTGAATTACTGTACTTATAATTACAGTATGAGTTGGTGGGATTGGCAACGTTGGGAAAAAGAAATTGACTGGATGGCATTGCATGGCATCAATATGCCGCTTGCTCTTACAGGTGAAGAATATGTGTGGAATGAGGTATACAAAGAAATGGGATTTACCGGCGAAGAACTCAGTACCTTTTTTTGTGGTCCTTCTTATTTCTCCTGGTTCTGGATGGGAAATCTGGATGGTTGGGGTGGACCCTTGCCCATAAGCTGGATGGTAAGTCATAAAGAGCTACAACAAAAAATTCTGAAAAGGGAACGCGAGCTTGGCATGAAACCGGTACTGTCTGCCTTTACAGGCCATGTTCCGGCTGCATTCAAGCAAAAGTATCCGAATGCAAAACTCAAGCAAACCAATTGGAACAATGGTTTTAAAGATACCTATATTCTTGATTCTGAAGATCCTCTGTTTGCCAGAATCGGAAAGAAATATCTTGAGAAGCAAACTGAAATTTTCGGTACGGATCACCTTTATTCAGCCGATACATTCAATGAAAATGAGCCACCATCAAACGATCCGGCTTTTCTAACCAAACTTAGTGCCCGTGTATATGAAGGTATGAAACAAGTCGATCCCGAAGCAGTGTGGGTTATGCAGGGCTGGCTTTTCTACAGCGACCGTAAATTCTGGAATGCTCCACAAATAAAAGCTTTGCTTGATGCAGTGCCTAACGACAAGATGATACTTCTTGATCTGGCAACCGAAATTGAACCTGTGTGGAAACGCACCGATGCTTTCTATGGAAAACCCTGGATTTGGAATATGATCCATAATTTTGGTGGCAATATCAGCATGTTCGGGCGAATGGAAGCCGTTGCGTCACAACCGGCTGCCGCATTCAACGATGCCCGGTCGGGCAAGTTAAAAGGCATTGGGTTGACGATGGAAGCCATTGAACAAACGCCTGTACTGTATGAACTGATGACTGCAAATACATGGCGTACAAGTCCGGTTAATTTATCTCAATGGTTAAGTCAATACATTCGGAACCGTTATGGTAGAGGAACAACTGAATCGAGTGCCAATATGCTAAAGGCCTGGCAGACGTTGAATAGTACTGTTTATAACGGAAAAGTAATACGCGATGGTGCAGAGTCTATACTGACAGGTCGTCCTACCATGGATTCTGCAACCCGCTGGACAAAAACAACGCTTAATTATAAGCATCGGGAATTACTTCCGGCATGGGATTTATTCGTAAAGTACTCTGCAGTTTATGCTAAAAGTGATGGTTTTCGGTACGATTTGGTTGATATTACACGTCAGGTACTGGCAAATTATGCCCGTCCGTTGCAAATAAAATGGGTGAAAGCTTATAAAGATAAGGACTTGGTGGCATTTAAGAAATATATCCAACAATATCTTGATTTATTGGATGATATAGACAAGTTACTTGCTACGCGAAAAGATTTTCTATTAGGAAAATGGATTACCGATGCCCGACGATGCGGAACCACTGATGCCGAAAGAGCACTCTACGAACGTAATGCCCGTGATTTGATTACCCTTTGGGGCGATACCGACAGTCCGTTGCACGAATATTCCTGCCGTCAATGGAGTGGCTTGATGACTGATTTCTATAAAGCCCGTTGGCAGAAATTCTTTGCAGCAACGGCATTGGCACTTAAAACCGGTAAAGCGGTGGATGTGGAAACATTTGATAAGGAAATATCTCAATGGGAATGGCAGTGGGTGAATACACAGAAAAATTTCCCGACTGAACCAACCGGAAACAGTGTTCAGATTGCCAGATTACTTTACAAAAGGTATAGGTCTAAAATATAGATTAAAGCAACCATGGCATGAAACGAGCAGTATTAGGAGTATTCAACAAGATTGAGATAATCTGATCTGCGAGTTCCATACGACCTTTAAAATAATTATTTTCATATGAAAATTAAGAGTATTTATATAATGCTTCTTTGTTGGTGCAGCGTTATTGTCCAAATAACGGCTAAACCGATAATAAGAATGGGTAGCACTAATGTGAGCTCTTTCGACGAAAACTGGCTATTTAACCGGTATGGTTTACAAGCGGATGGAACTTCAAAGCCGGAACCTGCCAATCTTCAAAATGAAAATGTAATCGATACCGACTGGCAAATGCTTGATTTACCACATGACTGGGCTATTAACGGTCCGTTTCGTATTGATCTCGCCGGAGAAACAGGAAAATTGCCATACAAAGCAATTGGATGGTATCGCAAGCATTTTACAATACAAAAAGCTGATAAAGGGAAACAAATTTATCTGGATTTTGATGGAGCCATGGCCTATGCTAAAGTCTGGCTCAACGGACATTACCTTGGAACATGGCCGTATGGTTACTCCTCGTTTCGAATGGATTTGACACCCTACCTGAATTTCGTTGGAGAAAATACCGTTGCAGTTTGTCTTAACACTGAGAAATGGGATTCACGTTGGTATTCCGGCGCAGGTATTTACCGACATGTATGGATGGTGAAAACCGCTCCCGTGCATGTTGCACATTGGGGAACGTATATTTCCACTCCAACTGTCAGCGATTCATCAGCAAGCGTAAAGTTGAAGTTAACCGTTGATAATAATAGTAACAAACCCGTTGATGCTATTGTCAGGACAGATATTTTTGAAATAAATAAAGACGATATTATCGGAAACAAAGTGGCTTCATTTGTACCGTCGAAAGTCAGGATTGAACAAAACGGAACAGTTGAAACAACTCAGAGCACCACAATTACCAATCCAAAACGGTGGGATGTTATTTCTCCAAACCGTTATATAGCTCAAACTACGATTCGAATAAATGGCAGAATTATTGATACTTACAATACGTCATTCGGAGTGCGAACACTTGAATTTACAGCACGAAGAGGGTTTTATTTGAATGGACGAAGAGTTGCTGTTCAGGGAACCTGCAACCACCACGATTTAGGTGCTTTGGGAGCTGTCATAAATACAAGTGCATTACGACGCCAGTTGATCATACTGAAAGAAATGGGTTGCAATGCTTTGCGTACATCGCACAATCCTCCGGCTCCCGAATTACTGGAGTTGGCTGATAAAATGGGATTCTTAGTTATGGACGAGGCCTTTGACTGTTGGAAAACAGGCAAAAAACCGTTGGATTATAACAAGTTATATGATGAATGGCATGAAAAAGACCTAATAGCCATGATCCATCGCGACAGAAATAATCCTTGCGTATTCATGTGGTCTATTGGCAATGAAGTGCGTGATCAACGTGTGCCTGGCATAACAAAGGAGTTGGCTGATATTGTCAGAACAGAAGATCCTACAAGACCGGTAACAAATGGTTATAATCACCCTGATGAGGCTCGTGAAAAGAGTGCTCCGGTGTCAATGGACGTTATAGGAATAAACTATTTCTTCGGGCAACAGGCCAAATGGGATAATGACCCACGTTATGCCCACATTCCAGTTATAGGCACTGAAACGTCTTCGTGCATCACTTCACGTGGGGAATATTTTATGGATGAAAACGGAAAAGAGGAGGAATACAAAGATTATCAAATTTCATCTTACGACCTTGCCCATCCTGAATGGGGTTGTAATCCCGATACACAATTTAGAACCAATGCTGTCCTGCCACATCTGTTGGGCGAATTTGTATGGACAGGTTTTGATTATCTGGGCGAACCAACACCCTATAATTCTGACGAAACCAATTTGTTGAATTTAAGCTCCGATCCACAAAAACAAAAGGAATTAGAGACACAACTCGAAGAACTTCGTAAATCTCAGCCTCCTTCGCGTAGCAGTTATTTTGGAATTATTGATTTGGCAGGATTTCCTAAGGACAGGTATTATTTGTATCAATCGCAATGGCGACCGGAACTACCCATGGCACATATTTTACCACACTGGAACTGGCCGGAAAGAGTTGGCAAAATAACACCTGTACATGTCTATACGTCAGGAGATGAAGCCGAATTATTTATCAACAACAAAACTATGGGGCGCCGGAAAATGATTGCCGGGCAGGAATTCCGTCTGGTTTGGGACAGTGTCAGATACGAACCGGGAACTGTAAAGGTAATTGCATATAAAAATGGAAAACAATGGGCTACCGACGAAGTAAAGACAACCGGCGAACCGGTAAAAATTTTGTTGACCGCAGATAGAAAAGCTATCAAAAATGATGGCTCTGATTTGAGTTATATAACCGTGGCGGTAAAAGACAACTACGGATTAACAGTCCCAAGATCGCATCCTGAAATTAAGTTCGAGATTGAGGGTGGAGGAGAGATTGTAGCAACCGACAACGGTGATGCAACAAGCTTTGTGTCTTTTCAAAGTCATACTCGGAAAGCATTCAATGGATTGGCATTAGTAGTTGTTAAAGCAAAAAAAGGTGCAAGCGGGAATATTATTGTAAAAGCAAAATCTGAAGGTCTAAATCAGGGAAGTGTAATTCTGACAATAAAATAATGACTATACAAAATTGATCCAATATTCAAAATGATTAATCTTATTCAAGATGAAAATAAATAAATATATCATTGAATGCAAAGCAGAAGCTATATTGATATTTATGAAAAACCTCTTACCGGTTGGAATTTTAATTTTGTTGACAACCTCAGTCAAAGCACAGACGAATATTATTAATATCGCTGATTTAGGGGCGAAGTCAAGTAATCAAACTGAAAACACTCCTATTATTCAAAAAGCCATTAACGATGTATCAATTGCCGGTGGTGGACAAGTAGTAATTCCTGCAGGAAGGTTTATTACAGGGGTGTTACATATAAAATCAAATGTAGAAATCCATTTAAACAAATATGCTGTTCTGGTTGGTAGTTCAAAACGGCTTGATTATGGGCTACCAAACGCATCGGCTTTACTGATGGCCAGTAATGAACACAATATTTCAATTACAGGAGATGGTACAATTGATGGACAAGGAGAAGCGTTGTTGAAAGATATTTATGTTCTGTTGAATGCCGGGACACTCGAAGACAAAGAGTGGAAAACAGAAAATCCGTGGCATCAGGTGCGTCCCGAAGAGCGAAACCGTCCTAAAATTATTGAATTTGATCATTGCGATAATGTTAAATTGAAAGGTATTAGGTTGATAAATGCTCTGTGTTGGGTTCAACGTTACAATAAATGTAGTAACTTATTGTTTGACAGCATTCAAGTGGAAAGTAATGTCTACTGGAATAATGATGGAATTGATCTTGTTGATTGTAAAGATGCTAAAATAACCAATAGCTTTTTTAATGCCGATGATGATGGAATTTGTCTGAAATCGGAAGATAGAAATAGCCGGTGTGAGAACATTTATATTACCGACTGCACTGTCCGTTCCAGTGCAAATGCTGTAAAACTGGGTACTGCATCGTGGGGAGGATTCAAAAATATTACGATCAGGAATATTACAGTTTTTGATACATTTCGTTCTGCAATTGCCATCGAATGTGTGGATGGAGGTGTACTCGAAAATGTGAATGTAAGTAATGTCAAGGCTGTTAATACCGGAAATGCAATTTGTATCCGGCTGGGTCATCGCAACAAAGATGTAATAGTAAGCAGTCTTCGGAATGTTTATATTGGCAATATTGATGTTGAAGTTCCTAAAATAAAACCCGATTTAGGATACTCCATGGAAGGTCCTTTGCCGAAGTACCCCCATAATGTTTTCCCAACTACTATCACGGGTATTCCGGGTCATTCTGTTCAAAATGTATCTATCGAAAATGTCACGATAACTTACCAGGGGGGTGCCGATCGAAATGTTGCTTATTTTGGCTTGGATTCTTTGCAACATGTTCCTGAATGTATTGATGGTTATCCTGAATTTTCCATGTTTGGAGAGTTACCTGCCTGGGGCTTTTATGTCAGGCATGTTGATGATTTGAAAATGAAGAATATCCATATCAGTTACAAAGACGAAGATTTTCGACCAGCCATGCTCTTTGACGACGTGAAAGGGTTGAATCTATCTAATGTAGCTATTCCTACAGCTAAGGAAATGCCTGTTCTCGTATTGAGAAACGTGAAAAATCAATTGTTGGAACAGGTAATATTACCGGTAGAAAATAAAAAAGGAATTTTTATTTTAAATAAATGAATAAAAAAACGACGTTGACATGTATGTTTATTGCTACAATGGTTTTCGGATTTGCCCAACGACCGGTTGACTTGGTGTATCCGCTACTCGATGCAGCTCATGGGCGTTGGTTCTATTTTTCATCAGCTTGCCGTCCGTTTGGCATGGTGAGCCTTTTCCCTGACAATGTGATTGCCGAGGACTGGGATGGTGGATATCGCTATAGTGAAGATACCATTCGTGATTTCAGTCATATTCATGAATGGCAACTTTCGGGAGTTGCGGTCATGCCTGTAACATTTTTTGCTTCGGAAATTCCGTCATTAATGGTCAATTATACTTCGAAATTTTCTCATAGCAACGAAACTGTTTATCCGGGTTATCATGCTGTTTTTCTTGAACGTTACAATATTCAGGTAGAGCTAACTGCAACAAGCAGGGTCGGATTACATCGTTATTCTTTTCCAAAAGATAAAAATCATGGGGTTATCTTTGAACTGGGCGGACATCTTGGGCCCTGTGATATTCCTAAAGGCGGATTTAAACAGGTTGGCCAATATGAAATAAGAGGATACATGGTCAATGGCTCAACCATTCGGAGAGTTAAACCTGTTCCGGTCTATTTCGCTGCGGTTTTTAATTCTCCAATAAAAAAGATTTTTCTCCAACAAGCCGGAAAAATACAAACCAACCTGAAAGAGTGGAATGGCAGCAATGGAAAAATTCTGGTTGAATTTGAAGACGGACAGAAAGCTTTTTTAATGAAAGTAGGACTTTCTTTCACCAGTGAAGACGGAGCTGCTAAAAATTTGCAGTTTGAAGCTCCTGATTGGAATTTCGACAAAATAAAAACCGAAGCCTGTGAGCAATGGAACGCGATGCTCTCGCGCATAAAAGTGGAAGGTGGAACAATGACACAACAGCGCCGGTTTTATACCGATTTATGGCATGCACTTCAGGGCCGCCGAATGCTGAACGATGCCGATGGAAAATATGCCGATTGTACCGGAACCGGGAAAGTGATTCGCCAGTTGCCACTTGATAAACTGAAACGTCCAAAATTCAACATGTATAATTCTGATGCATTTTGGGGAGCACAATGGACTATCAATACCTTATGGCAGCTGGTTTATCCCGAAATAGCCGAAGACTTTTGCAATTCGTTTCTTGAATATTATAAAAATGGTGGACTCATACCGCGCGGTCCCTCGGGTGGAAGTTATACCTACGTGATGACCGGTGCCTCAACTACACCATTTTATGTTTCTGCATGGCAAAAAGGTATTCGGGGATTTGATATCAATAAGGCTTATGAAGGATTAAAGAAAAACCATATGCCCGGTGGAATGATGAGCAAAATCGGATACGAACATAAAACCAGCAAAGGCGGCGGTCTGGAATATTATATTAACGGTGGCTATGTCCCTTATCCACTTTCGGATACTATTTACGGAATGCATCAGGATGGAGCTACCATTACTCTCGAAAATGCTTATCAGGATTGGTGCCTGGCTCAACTGGCAAAATCACTTGGCAAGACCGGAGATTACATTTATTTCATGAAACGTTCGGAAAACTTTAAAAACCTTTATCACGAACGATTTATGACACCCAAAGATAAAAATGAAAACTGGCAATCACCTTTCGATCCGTTGTTGAATAATCTTGGATTTGAGGAAGGTAATAGTGCAGAATATACCTGGTTTGTACCGCATAATTTACCCGGTTTATTTTCTCTGATGGGTGGTAATGATTCAGCTGTGGTTAGATTAAATAAACAATTCGAGCTTACACAACCTTACCGCTTTTGCAATGAGCATCCCGAAATGCCCAATCCGGCTGTATCTGAATTTGTCGGACAAAAAAACTCTGCTCAGCGGAAATATGTAAATAATGAGCGAACCTGGACCAACTATTCCAATCAGCCGGGCATTGAAATGGCTTATATTTTCAACTATGCCGGAGCACCATGGCTAACGCAATATTGGAGTCGTATGGTGGTGGATAGTGCTTATAGTAAAGTTTCGCCATATTATGGTTACAATGGTGATGAAGATCAGGGCTTGATGGGATCTTTGAGTGTGCTTATGAAGTTGGGATTATTTCAAATGACCGGAGGTTGTGATGAAAATCCCCGTTATGAACTAGGAAGTCCATTGTTTACGAAAGTCACTATTTCCTTGCAGCCAGCTTATTATAAATCAAAAAAGTTTATTGTTGAAACAAAAAATAATAATGCTTCATCACCTTATATTCAGTCTGTAACAATGAATGGGAATCTATTGAAAACTTTTTATTTCAATCATTCAGATATAAATTCTGGAACACATTTAGTAATTGAAATGGGATGTGAGCCAAATAAGAATTGGGGAATTATTGGTGCCGAAAAATAAATTCAGAAAAATACAAGCTTGTTTGGTGTTAGTATAATACATAGATAAATATGAAAAGTTCACTTTTAAAATCATTTTTGCTGACAATCTTAATACTGTTTTTTGGATGCTCATTGCTTGCCCAACAATATTCTTCCTATATCGATCCGTTTATAGGTTCTGTAGGTGATGGAAATATTTTTATAGGTCCCTCATGCCCATTCGGCATGGTAAAACCCGGCCCCGATTGCAGTAAAACCTCCAACAGCGGTTATAGTTCAGATACCACTCAGACCATTTATGGATTCAGTCAGGTGCATGTAAGTGGCACAGGAGGCGGACCAAAATACGGAAATATTGCCATTATGCCATATTCGGGCGATTTTGAATCGACAAAACACGAATCTTTGCGTGCAGGGGAAACCACCAAGGTAGGTTATTACAGTGTTTTATTGAAAAAATGGAATATCCGCACCGAAATAACGACATCACCGAAAGTCGCGTTTTACCGTTTTGTGTTCAGCAAAAAGCAAAAAGGTATAAAAATAGATTTGGGTGAATTTCTGGGCGAAAAGTCCATTCCGGATTCTCGTGAAGCACAACAATTTGTCGGTTCTGAAATACAGATTTTATCCGACACCGAAATTCGGGGTTACAGTCGAATTATGGGGGGCTGGAATAATGGAGCTGCCTACACCATTTACTTCTATGCCGTATTCGATAAACCCTTCAGGAATTTTACGACTTGGAAAGGACAATGGTTTTTTGCAGAACAAACTACTCAGATTGATTCTGGAGATAAAACGGGCGCCTTGCTTACTTTCGGTAATAATGTGTCGGACACTATCCAACTGAAAGTGGGCATCTCATTTGTCAGTGCTTTGAAAGCAAAACAAAACATAACTACTGAAATCCCTCACTGGAGTTTTCAAAATACATTACAAGAGACACAGGAAAAATGGGAGAATTTGCTTCATCGGGTTGAAATTTCAGCTGATGCTACTCAAGCGCAAAAGGTGATGTTTTATACGGCCTTGTATCATACTCAACTTATGCCGGTGGATCGAACAGGTGAGAATCCCCTATGGACATCATCTCAGCCCTATTATGATGATTTTTATGCCATTTGGGACACTTATCGGTCGTCGAATCCTCTTATTTCTTTAATCACGCCTTCGCGGGAGGTTGAGATCGTAAAGTCCCTTCTCGATATTTATAAACATGACGGATATATGCCGGATGCAAGAAGTGGAAATTGTAATGGCCGCACTCAAGGAGGATCAAATGCTGAAGTGCTGATAGCCGACGCATATGTGAAAGGATTGAAAGGAATTGATTTTGGACTTGGATTGCAGGCAATGCTCAAGGATGCCACCGTACCTCCGGGTGGAAATGAGGAAAAAGAAGGGCGTGGCGGACTAACAGATTACAACAGTCTGGGATATATTTCCAATCGGTTTGTTCGGGCAGGGAATAGGACTATCGAATATGCTTATGATGATTTTTGCCTGGCAGAAGTTGCAAAAGGTCTTAACAGAATGGGTGAATATCGCCGGTATCTGAAACAGTCCGCTAATTGGAAAAACCTTTGGCGGGATATAGAAGATAATGGTTCAATGGGATTTATTATGCCTAAAGATCCGGCAGGAAAATGGATTGATAGTATTCCATGTGATGTATATAATGGGCGCCTGAACTATTTACCATATACGCCCCTGGCTCAGGACTGGCCGAACTGTGTTTGCTGGTGGTGCGGATTTTTCTACGAGGCCGGTTCGTGGGAATATTCATTGTTCGTACCACAAGATGTTCCCGGATTAATAGAAAAATCGGGTGGAAATGATGCTTTTTTGAAACGGTTGAATACTCTTTTCGATAAAGGTTTCTACAATGTTGGAAATGAGCCTTCTTTCCTTACTTCATGCCTGTATCACTGGCTTGGGCGACCCGATTTGAGCAGCCAGCGTACCCGACAAATTATTGATCGTAATTATAATGCTACACGTAGTGGCATTCCCGGCAACGATGATTCCGGAGCTATGTCTTCCTGGTTGGCATTTCACATGATGGGACTTTATCCGAATGCAGGACAAGCGTATTATCTGATTACTTCTCCTTACTTCAAACAAATTGTTATTCATATGGAGAATGGAAAAAATTTCAAAATCATTGCCAAAAATCTTTCTTTGAAAAATGTATTTATTAAAACTGCAACTTTAAACGGAAAACAGTTTAATCAGGCATGGATTGAACATGAAGATATAGTAAAAGGTGGAGAATTGGTTTTTGAAATGGATTCAAAACCGTCTAACAACTGGGGAAACAAAATTTTACCTCCTTCTTTATTTAAATAAAATTTTGCTGCCTGATTGTTGATGTAGCTGTTAAAGAGTCTGTTGTTTATTGATGAAGACTGTCGTTATTATACAATATATTCATTTTTCTCACCACCCACAAAAAAGGGTTCATGTAAAATCATGAACCCTTTCTTGTTTTTTTCATTCTCTCACAACACCAGTTCTTCAAACAACTTGTCCACTTCTTTCTCCAGATTGACAGAAAAGCCGGGGTGGGGACGTGAAGTCTGAATGCATGAACTTCGTACGGCAGTAAGCCACCGAAAGCGTTCGGGTATGTCCATTTGAGCGATCGTTCCACCATCTTTATGACCCTTGCATATTTTCTCAAAGGATTTCAATGTTTCTTCGAGTAAATCCGTATCCAGTTCCGTACAAAAAGAGTTTAACCTTTTTGTATCAAGTTTGTATTTCATATGAATGAATTTCGCCCTTTTTGAGAACAAAATGATGCCCACATTGATAAACTCTTCACGTTCCACTTTGGGTAACACACGAATCACAGCGTATTCAAATAATTGCTTTCCTTGCATTGAGTGCTTCGTTTAAAAAGATTTCAGAATGTTTCAGTCTCTCAGTCAGGAATTGATAGTATATTTCTTTTATATCTTTTGGTGTTTCACCATTTTCTTTCCAGTTAGCCCAGTCATCAGGTATCAGGTTGGCAATATCACGAATGATTTCGTCCGTAAGAATGATTTTGCATGCTATATCTGCTTCTTCAAGTTGATTGGCAAAAGGGAGCAAGACATGTTCTTTAATATATGGAAACGGATTCAGGGCCTGCTGTTCCCAATTTGTCCAGGAATGATGAAAGTACAGGGTGGCGCCATGATCTATCAGCCACAGTTCTCTGTGCCACATCAGCATGTTGGTATTCTTTACTGTCCGGTCCACATTGGTAAGGAAAGCATCCATCCACACAATTTGAGAAGCAAGACGGCCTTCTACTTTTGTTGTAACAGGGTCATACGTCAGTGCACCCGACAAAAAATGCAGGCCCAGATTCAATCCACGACTGCCCTGAAGCAAATCCTGTATTTCTTCATCTCCTTCCGTCTGTCCGAATGCCTCATCCAGTTGAACAAATACAAGTTCCGGAACGCGTAATTTTAATAATTTTGCGACGACTCCACCAATTAATTCTGCAATAAGCATTTTGGTGCCATGTCCGGAACCGCGGAATTTAACCACATAATTGAAGTCATCATCAGCTTCAGCTAATGCGGGTAGTGAGCCTCCTTCGCGGAGAGGAGTAATATAGCGGGTAACATTTACAGTGCGTAGGATCATTTAGATATCACTTATTTAATATTAAATTGCTAAATTTTTGAAATTCTATATTATACTCTTTCAGAGCAATTGGATCAATGTCTATTGAAAGGGTGGAAGTATGTTTGATTCCAGTTTCTCCATTTTGATATCTTATTTTTATTTTATCAAAGACTTCTTTTTGAACTGTTGGGAACTTCCACATATTTATAATCATATTCTGGGATAAATTTGACAACTTTTCAACTATAGACTGATATTCTTGATTAACACATGCACTTTTAGTTTCGACTGTCCAAATAATAATACTTTCAAAAATTCTTGCATATGATGCAGAAACATAATATAATCCTTTCAAGTCAGATGGCACTCCAGGTTCAGCATAAAAATCAGGATAGGCTTTATGCATAATTTTACTTAGTGAGTCAAGTAGATTAAGAAGTATTTTATAACGTTGATTAATCCAATTTAAAAGGTCTTCATTTTCAGTAATTAGATATTTGGACTCTAAAATTATTTTATAGGTATAGTCATTTTTCAAAGATTCTTTCTTTTTCATTTCATCTTCTAATGTTTGAACAAAAAATTCTAACTCATAAAGTTCTTGTTTCTCCAAAAATATTCTTAAAGCCTCATTAGACAAATTGACAACGAATAAATCTTCAATTCTTGATTTGTATTTGGTACTTAAAACTAAAGATTCTTTAAAGAGATATGATAATTGATTTTTTAAAGTAGAAATTATATCTTGAGCTTTTTCGAATTCAAAAGACCACAGGTTTAAATCATTTCTTATTTCAGAAACAAATTCAAAAATTTTTGTTGAATCAACTATATCTGTATAATCACTGTTTTTGTTTTTACTCCAAACTGGTAGAATATTGATGATCTTTTTATCTATAAAAATATAGATCGGGATACCTTTTTGTTTAGCAGTTAAGAATTCTGTATTAGTTATTGATTTTCCCGATTCAATTTGGGCTCCGTATCTATTCCCAATAATTAAAACGAAAATATCAGCTTCATTTTTTACAACTTCAATGCAACTGTCAACAGCCTTTTTAAAAGGATTAAAAGGAAAATTATTTAGCTCTGATAGAATTGGATTATGACCATTATTAATGATATAATCATGCAAGTCAGTTCTTATTTGTGATAAATCATAACATGTTGAACTAACAAAAATATTTAAATTTTTCATATAGTACTTAATTTTGACTTTTTATTTTTTAAACAGCACTCTAAACGCCTCTTCCACTTTCTTTACCTGAATTAACTGTATATTCAGTTTTTTGATATTAATGCTTTTGAGATTAAAATCAGGAATGATCATTTTCTCAAAGCCAAGTTTTTCGGCTTCCAGGATACGTTGTTCAATACGGTTGATAGGCCTGATCTCCCCCGACAGACCCACCTCACCGGCAACGCAGACATGCTTTTCAATGGCAATATCCACATTGGAGGATAAAATGGCGGAGATAACTGCCAGGTCAATGGCAGGGTCGTTTACTTTGATACCTCCTGCAATATTGAGAAATACATCCTTTTGGGCAATCTTGAAACCTGCCCGCTTTTCGAGTACGGCCAGCAACATATTCAGTCTCCGGAGGTCAAAGCCGGTACTGGAGCGCATGGGAGTACCATAGGCAGCCGAACTGACCAGTCCCTGTACTTCTATCAGAAAAGGTCGGACACCTTCTATAGCCGACGCGATAGCTACCCCGCTAAGACCTTCATGGTTCTGTGACAACAATAACTCGGATGGATTACTTACTTCGCGTAACCCGTTTTGCTGCATTTCAAAGATTCCCAATTCGGAAGTGCTGCCAAAACGGTTTTTAATGGAGCGTAGGATACGGTACATATAGTTCTGGTCGCCTTCAAACTGAAGGACGGTATCAACGATATGTTCGAGTACCTTTGGCCCCGCAATGCTGCCTTCTTTGTTGATATGGCCAATGAGTAAAACCGGTATGGACGTTGTTTTGCAGAATTTCAACAGACTGGCTGCACATTCACGTACCTGCGACACACTACCGGGTGAAGATTCAATCAACTCGGTAGAGACTGTCTGAATAGAATCGACAATGACCACATCGGGTTGTATGTTTTGAATATGAACGTAAATCTGTTCCAGCGAAGTTTCACTGACAATATAACAATCGGGATTCTCGAATTTCAACCGTTCAGCTCTTAGTTTGAGTTGCTTCACACTTTCTTCCCCCGAAATATAGAGTGTTCGTTTCCCTTTGAGATTCAACACTACCTGAAGGACCAGCGTGGACTTTCCAATACCCGGTTCACCACCAATCAATACCAATGACCCCGGTACTAATCCGCCCCCAAGCACACGGTTTAACTCATTGCAACTGGTATCAATACGGCTTTCTTCACTGGTTTCAACATCATTAATCAATACTGGCTTTTGTCTGACTATTTCAACTCCAGCCATTTGAAACCTGGGTGTAATTTCCTTGCTGATGATTTCTTCCACATAAGTGTTCCATTCACCACAAGAAGGACATTTTCCAATCCATTTGGGTGAATCGACTCCACAGTTCTGACAGACATATACTGATTTGGTTTTGGCCATTATTTAGTTAATTAGTTGATTGGTTGAAAAGTATATCGTTCCGTGTTTCGCGTTATCGTTGGTTGATTTGTTCTAAAATTATAGTTAATTTTTACAGCTTAAAATACCGTCAAGTATTTTCCTATTGTGTCTAATGTGGTTATGTGGTTATGTATTTTTGTCTTGTGTTCTTTTGTTCTTTTGTGGTTAAGTATTTATTGGCTGACTAGTTAATTGGTTGAATAGTTTATCGTTCCGTGTTCCGCGTTTAGGGTTAAAGAAACTATATTGGATAATTGGTTAAATGGTTTGTTGACTGGTTCAATAGAATCTTCTTGGTAAAATCGGCCATAAACAATGGGATATTGATTAAATTACCATCCTGACTTAAATTCTTCAATGAGAAACGAATCCTGTTTTTGGGCTGATATTGTTTGTTGTAAAGTGATAAGCTTTTACCGGTAACATTCTCATCTGATTTTACTTCAATTGGAATTATTTCATTTTGAAACTGAATAAGAAAATCAACTTCAGCCTGATTGCCTGAAGTCCAGTAACGTGGTATTTCTTCAAATTGCATTATTAAACTTTGCAATATATAGTTTTCAGTTAATGCCCCTTTAAATTCTACAAATAAACGGTTACCTTCACGTATTGCAATAGGATCTAAAGCCGATAATCGTCTCAATAAACCTACATCCAACAGATAAACTTTAAATGCAGATAAATCATCATAGGCCGAAAGTGGAAGTGCTGGTTTTTTGCATAAATAAATACGATGAACAAGTCCTGCCTGCGAAAGCCATAATAATGCTTCTTCATATTCCCTTGCCCTTGCCCCTTGTTTTACAACCTGATATACGAACTTTTTGTTTTCACGTGCAAGTTGTGATGGTATTGAATTCCAGATATATGTCAATTTAGGAACCGTGTGATTATCTGTATATTTTGAAAAATAAAGTTGATAGGCATTGATAATATTACTCAGAATCTGTTGAGTCTGGTCAATATCATGATTTTCGAGCAATGCTACAATTGCTTCGGGCATTCCACCGGAAATGTAAAACATTTTAAATTTATCGACTAACTGATTGAAAAATAAATCAGGAATAATTTCAAGGTCATTTTTGTTTTCGAGATAATCAAGGAGGCGTTGATCTGCGGCACCCAGGAATTCGGAAAATGAAACAGGATAAACGGTTATAGAATCAACTTTCCCAACCGGAAAAGAAGCACCTCTGTTAAGTGCAACACCCAATAATGAACCTGCACACGCAACTGGATATTCAGGAGCGTTTTCATTGAAATATTTCAGGCTGTTAAGGGCTTCATTGCATTCCTGGATCTCATCAAAAACAATGAGTGTCTTTCCCGGAAGAATTGCTTTCCCATGAACTAATGATAAGAATTGGAGCAATCGTCCGATATCTTTAGTCTGTGAAAAAAAATGTTTCAGTTCAACCTGTTCGTCGAAATTAAAATAGGCAACATTCTCAAAATACAATTTCCCGAATTGCTTCAATGCCCATGTTTTACCAACCTGACGGGCACCTTGTAAAATTAGCGGTTTCCTGTTCTTTGAATCACGCCACTTTAGTAGTTTAGAAAGAATATCCCTGTTTATAATCATTTTTCCCTTGTTGATTTCGATAATATAATTCTATACAAAGATAACTAAGGTTTTTCTAAATTGATCAATAATCACATGTTTTGTGCCATAAGTGTGATTAATTACACAATATTGGCACGAAAAGTGTGATTTATACATAATCCTTACTTTGAAAATTACCTAATTACCCAATACAGATTCTTTCACCCAAAACGCGAAACGCGGAACGCGGAACACAGAACACAGAACGAATCAGATTTCCCTCTTTCTCCAGTTGCCTTTTAAAAGATACAAATATCCCAGGCCTCCGATCAGTATCCAGTATACAAATTCTGACATCCAAACAATATATGTCGGACTTGGATGAACGATTGAAGTAAAATAGACATAGCTCAGATAGAAAAATAATGTCAGGAATTCAATAAAGAAAGCTGTCCGTGTATTGCCGGTGCCTGAAACCCCACTAAAAATAATATTACTCACTGCACAAAACAGTATGGCAACTGAAATGACACGTAATACAGGGATAGAAGCAGCAATCAACAGGTCATCATTAGTATAAATGCGGGCAATAAGCTGAGGCATTGTTAATGTGATCAAAATCATGGGCACAACAATGACGATTGCTATCCATGTTATTCGTTTGATAAACGGTAGTACTTCTTCTTTACGTCCGGCACCAATCAGGTTGCTTACCAGGGTATTCACCGTTGTCGCAAGGGCTGAACCGGGGATCATCAGTAGAATATAGGTACTCCGCCCAATATTACTTACCGCCAGTGGAAGTTCACCCATTCGTTCGATAAAAATAAAAAACATAAACCAGGTAGAAATAGAAATAAAATACTGAAACATGATGAATATGGATAAATCTAAAATGGTCAGTATAGTTTTCAATTCTATTTTTTTGAATTCGAAAAGTCCATACTTCTTCATGTCCGTTCGGTAAATGGTATGCCAAACGAGATATATGAGAGTTACCGCTTCGGCAATGACCGACGAAACACCTGCACCGGAAATGCCCATCGCCGGAAATCCAAAGTGACCAAATATCAGGGTATAGTCGAAAATGATATTGGTGATGGCCATCAAAACAGCCGAAGTCGTCAGGATACGGGTCTGTGTAATTCCAACATAAAGTCCCCTGAAAATCACATTCAGAAAGGAGAAAAAGAAACCGTAGATCCGCCAGTCCATATATTCGATCGAAGCTTTGTACACATGCTCCGAACTGACAAGAAGTTTCATGATATGCGGTACACCTTTGACTGAAAGTCCAAAGATCACAGCTGAGATCAGGAAATTGAAGATAAGACTGTTATTGAATATCGGTCCGATCTGTTTATAATTCTTTTCGCCGTTACGTCTGCCTATGAGGATTTGCGCCCCCTGGCTAAACCCGAATCCGATCATATAAATGGCAAAATAAAATACTCCCCCGATAGCAGATGCACCTAATTCCACTTCACCCACACGACCCAGAAAAGCTGTATTGGTCACATTGATGATGTTTTGAGCCAGTAAGGTCAAAAAAATTGGATAGGTAACTTTGAATATGTTTTTAGTTGAAGTCAAATTTATTTACAATTTACATTTTGACAAAAGTACAAAAAAAGGAAATATAAATCAGCAGATACTAATAATTGGCGGGAGTTTTACAGACAAATGAGGAGCATTCAAATGAGTGAAAATCTATTTATAAAAAATACCTTTTTAAAAGTATCATATTGATGTTTTTTTTAGCTAACTTTGCACTGAACAGTAACATGAGTAACCATGTATTTATTTTTCTGTACATTTACTCCCTTGAACATGTATTACAGGGCTTTGATCCTTGTTTTTGATGTGTTGGGTTCCTCGGGTAAATAGGACTAAAATTGCTTTGAATCCGGAAATTGTGACAAAGGAGTCAGAGTAAAGATCAAAGATATCCTGAATTAATATTGAATAATTTTATAAACATACATAAAATAAAAAAGTAGAATGGCGAAAACGCAAGAAAGTGTAAATAAAAAAGAAAAAGAAACAAAACGTTTTAAGAAACAAAAAGACAAACAACAAAAGAGTGAATTGCGTAAGAAAAATTCACAGGGTGGTGGGCTTGACAACATGATGGCTTATGTTGATGAAAATGGAATGCTTACAGATACGCCACAAGATCCGACAAAGAAAAAGATTATAGATGTATCCACTATTAAAATCGGAGTTTCGAAAAGAGATGAGGAAGAAGCACCCGCTATCAGAAAAGGAAGGGTTGATTTCTATAATGACTCTAAAGGTTTTGGTTTCATTAAAGAACTTGTAACTCAGGAAAGGTATTTTGTTCACGTCAATGGCTTACTTGATGAAATAAAAGAAAACGATACTGTTACATTTGAGCTTGAACGAGGACTTAAAGGCCTGAATGCTGTTAAAGTAAAGAAGGTATAATTAAGGTTTTGACAAACACATGTATTGGAATGTCCGGTAT
>Ga0302288_1000569_pt1 | contig 28809 bp, 30 predicted proteins | sample III_Fen_N1_1_FD_194549 | JGI IMG/M metagenome (GOLD analysis project Ga0302288, IMG submission 194549) | Peat permafrost microbial communities from Stordalen Mire near Abisko, Sweden - III_Fen_N1_1 | ecosystem: Environmental > Terrestrial > Soil > Wetlands > Permafrost | place: Sweden: Abisko...
TACGCACCCGTCTGCCGGTCTCTAGTATTGCTACTATACCCCTCGACTTGCATGTGTTAGGCCTGCCGCTAGCGTTTATCCTGAGCCAGGATCAAACTCTCCATTGTGAAAATTATTATTGTACTATTTTCTTTCAACAAAAAGTCCAAACCTAGTCTCTCTTTTTTAACCTTTTTTTATTTCTTATTTCCTACTGTGTCAATGAACTCTTTTAGTATTCTACCTTCCTTTGAAAGCGAGTGCAAAGATAATACCTTTTATTTCGCCTTTGCAAATATATTCTTATCTTTTTTAATAAATTATTAATTTTTATTTTAATATATTGTTTATGAGGTTTTTAAAGCTGTTTTTCATTGCATTTTCTATTCAAAAACATCATTTTTTAGAATTTTTACCAACTCGAAATGGGTGTTTTTGCAAGATATGAATTACGGTATCGAACATCATTTGTTACTTCTTTATCGATCCAAGCAGGAATTTTGATTTTTTCATCTTCAGATCTTAACTCTATTTCGGCAACAAATAGACCTTTATTCAATCCAAGAAACTCATCAACCTCCCATTTCTTATTATTGTAATATATTATATGTCGGATTTTCTCTATTATATAAGAAGAGTCAGAAAGCTTCAAAAGTTGTTCTGCATCATTATATGGGATTTCGTATTCGAACTCATCGCGCGAAATATTTTTAGTTCTACCTTTAATTGTAAGAAAAGCCTTTTGATTCGCAGTACGAATTCTAACAGTACAATTATTATCGTGAGCCAGATATGCTTGTTTAATTTGCAAATTTGATTCTGGTAATTCTTTAATCCAAAGATTATGATGAATCAAATATTTTCGTTCTATTTCTGTAGCCATAAATATGAAGGTTAAATAGAATAAAAAAATCCTTGCAAATATTTACAAGGATTTTAATTTTGTGATTCTGATAGGAGTCGAACCTATAACCTCCTGATCCGTAGTCAGGTGCTCTATCCAATTAAGCTACAGAACCCTTTATTTTCGAGTGGCAAAGATAAACATATTTTTAATTTGTCAATTATTTTTACAAATATTTTCCATTTCCTTTTAAAATCTTTTTTTCAAAAAGCTCAATTTGTACTGCTTTCCAAGGTATTGACAAATATTTTTTTTATGTTTGTGCTAATAAATATTAAACAGAAAAGAAAATGAAAAAAGTATTCAAAATTTTAGGAATAACCCTCTTACTAATTCTTATTGTTATAGCATGTTTACCATTCTTATTCAAAGGTAAGTTACTGGAAATGACAAAAGAAGAAATCAATAAATCGATAAATGCGAAAGTTAATTTAGGTGATTTTGGAGTTTCGATATTTAGTACATTCCCAAACTTAAAAATAAATTTAGAAGATGTAACCATTGTTGGCATTGATAAATTTGAAGGCGACACATTGCTTGATTTAAAAGATTTTTCTGCTGAAGTTGACATTATGAGTGTAATGAGCGGTACAAACATCAAGATAAGAACTATACTATTAGATGGAATTAAAGTAAATGCAAAGGTTTTGAGCGATAGCAGTGCAAACTGGGATATAGCCAAACCATCGACAGATACAACAACTGAAGCTCCAAGTAAATCGAATTTCAAAATGGCATTAAAACTTTTAGAAATAGATAATGCATTTATAACATATAACGATAAAACATTAAATACATCTGCAAATATTGAGAATCTTAATTTTGAATTATCTGGTGACTTTACTAGTGATTTTGCAAAACTAAAATCAGAGTTGTCTATAGATTCTTTAACCACAGATTATGGCGGAATTACCTATCTTGATAAGGTTAAAATCAATTATACAGGCCAAATTGATGCTGATTTGAAAAACTTTAAATTTACATTTAAGGAAAATAATTTCAAAGCAAATGCTTTAGAACTAGGTGTTAATGGTTGGTTTGCAATGCCAAAAGACGATATGGATATGGATTTAAAAATTGCAACGAAACAAACCGACTTTAAAACACTGTTCTCTTTAGTTCCAGGTGTTTTTCTAGAAGGATATGAGAATATTAAAACGACAGGTAAATTATCTCTAACTGCAGCATTTAAAGGAACCTATAATTCGGAAACAGATAAAATGCCTGCGTTTAATATTGCTTTACTTGTAAAAGATGCAATGTTTAAATATCCAGATGTTCCGAAACCGGTTACAAATATTCAAATTGATTTATCTATTGATAATCCTGATGGAAAGCTTGATAATACAGTCGTTGACTTAAAGAAACTTCATGCAGAATTTGCTCAAAACCCATTCGACATGATTCTTAAAGTTTCAACTCCAATAAGCGATCCAGCATTAATGTGCAAAATTGCTAGTACTATCGATTTGGCAACAATGAAAGAATTCATTCCAGTTAAAGACACTAAGCTAACTGGTATAATTACTTCAAATATAGAAATGGAAGGTAAACTTTCTCAAATAGAACAAGAGAAATATAGCGAATTTAAAGCTTTGGGAAATATCAGCATAAAAGATATGTTCTACACAAGTACAGACTTTCCAAAAGGAATTACTATCAAAACAACCGATTTAGAATTCTCACCTCAATATGTAACATTAAAAGGATTTGATTCGCAAATTGGCAAAACCGACATTAAAATGAATGGTAAACTAGAAAACTTCATTCCATATATATTAAAGAACGACACTATAAAAGGTTCAATTACGCTTCTTTCAACATTAATTGATGCAAATGAATTAATGTCGATAGACACAACACAATCGACAGATACGTCTTCGGCACCAATGACCGTTGTTGAAGTTCCTGGAAATATTAATTTCACGGTAAATACTTCTATTGGTCAAATTTTATACGACAAGCTTGACATAAAAGCATTAAATGGACAACTTGTAGTAAGAAATTCGAAAGTAGATTTAACAAATCTTGCAATGAACATGCTTGGTGGATCTCTTAATTTAAAAGGAAATTATTCGACACAAGATATTACAAAACCTAGTTTCGACTTTGTAATGGGAATGAAAGGATTTGACATACAAAAGACTTTTAATGCATTCAACACTGTTAAAAAACTTGCTCCATTTGCTAAAAACTGCTCTGGATTATTCTCTTGCGATTTGTCGATAAATAGTCTTCTTGGTAAAGATATGATGCCAATTTATAATACTATGAATGGAGAAGGTAAATTAATGACTAAAGAAGTTTTAGTAAAAGGTTCTCCAACAATTATAAAAGTTGCCGAATTAGTTAAACGTGATGATTTGAAAGAACTAAAAACGAAAGACGTAAACATGCAATTTACAATTGTCAATGGAAATGTAGAAGTTAAACCATTTACAACAAAGGTTAATAATATGCAAGCAACCATTAGTGGCGTTAGCAATTTAGACATGTCAATTAGCTACATAATGGCAATGCAAATTCCAAGATCAAATCTTGGAGGTGCAGCAAATAGTGCAATCGATGGTTTATTGTCAACAGCCTCATCGAATGGTATTAATGTAAATCCTGGACAAAATATAAATGTTGATGTATTGATTGGTGGAACTATGAAAGATCCTAAAACAAGTGTAAAATTAGGAAGTCAAACATCTGATATTAAAAACACTGTTACAGACCAAGTAAAAGCTAAGATCGACGAACAAAAAGCAATGCTTGAATCGAAAGCAAGAGATGAAGCTGCTAAAGCCAAAGCTGCAGCCGAAGCTAAAGCAAAAGCCGAAGCCGACAGATTAAAAAAAGAAGCTGAAGCTAAGGCAAAAGCCGAAGCTGATGCACAAAAGAAAAAACTTGAAAACGAAGCAAAAAACAAATTGAATAAACTATTCAAGTAAGGGCTATCGTTCGAAAAGGATAAACGAAAAGCCGGTCATTCCGGCTTTTTTTATGTATATTTGTTTATATAAAATAGATTTAAAATGAAGAATATTATTCAAAAGCTTAAAACAATAATAGCATTTTATTCAACTGATATTTGGAAATTATCTCCTGAGAAAGAACAACAGCTCTCCTTTATTAACAAGATTATTCGATTGTTAATTGTAGGATGGAGACGATTTACTTCGAAAGGATGTATGCAAAAAGCATCGGCATTAACCTATTATAGTCTTTTATCGATTGTACCAGTAGTAGCAATGGTTTTTGGAATTGCAAAAGGTTTTGGTTTCGAAAAGATATTAGAACAAATGTTGCTCGAAAAATTTGCTGATAAAAAAGATATGTTGCTTCAAGTTTTTGAATTTGCAAATAGCTTATTATCAAATACCCATGGTGGAATGATTGCCGGTATTGGTTTAGTTGTTTTATTTTGGTCGGTTATGAAAGTATTAACGAATGTCGAAATGACCTTAAACGACATTTGGGATGTTAAAGCACATCGTTCTATTCCTCGAAAAGTAAGCGATTATTTTTCAATAATGTTTTTAGCTCCAGTATTACTTATAATTTCGAATAGTGCAACATTATATATATCGAATGCTGTTCCTATGTTAATTTCTAAAATACCAGTTTTAAATCATTCGGTTGGATTGGTAATTTTTGCTTTTAAGCTCCTTCCTTTTAGTCTTGTATGGCTTGGATTTGCTATTATTTACATGATAATGCCAAACACAAAAGTCACATTTAAATCGGCTATTATTGGAGGTATGATTGCTGGTATAATTTTCCAATTAGTTCAATGGATATATATTCGTTTTCAAGTTGGAGTTGCAAGTTATAATGCTATTTACGGCAGTTTTGCAGCTTTACCATTATTCTTAATTTGGTTACAATTAAGTTGGTTCATTGTTCTCTTAGGTGCTAGTGTTTCGCAAATTGTTCAACATGGAGCAAATGCAGAATACGACCGCGATGATATTGCTATAAGTCACGAACAAAAGCAACAACTTTCGTTATGGATTACCTATTTAATCGTCAAAGCATTCGAATCGGGAGGAAAACCAGTAAATGTTAAACAAATTTCGATTGAAGCTAAGGTAAATTTCTTCTTAATGAAAACAATTTTGCGACGACTTGAACATGCACATGTCATTACAAGAGTACATACAACCGATAAAGATCAATATTTATATCAACCAGCAATTTCAACAAATATGCTCTCTACATATTATTTCGAAGAATCGTTCGATTCGGTTGGAGAACATTCAGTTGTAATTGCAAATAACAAAGATTTCGATAAAATCGAAGGATTTTTAAAAGAACGTCAATCATTTTTTAAATCTTCCAAGATGAACGTTCTAATTAAAGATTTATAATACAATAAGCTTGCAATCTTTGCAACTTACATCTAATAACTAACAAATAATAACTAAAATCATGGCACTCGAAACATTACAGCCACAAGGATTATGGAAACAATTTGAAACTATTTGTTCAATTCCACATCCATCGAAACACGAAAAGAAACTTGCTGAATATATTTTTCAATACGGTAAATCATTAGGTCTAGAAACGAAGACAGACGAATCTGGAAACGTCTTTATTTGCAAACCTGCAACAAAAGGCTTTGAAAATCGACCAACAGTTGTTTTACAAGCTCATATTGATATGGTTCCACAAAAGAATTCGGCAACCAAACACGATTTTGTAAACGATCCTATTAAACCTCAAATAATTGGGGAATGGGTTCACGCAACAAACACAACTCTTGGTGCCGATAACGGCATAGGTGCTGCAAGTATCTTAGCTCTTTTAGAATCTTCTGATATTCCACATGGACCACTCGAAGCACTCTTTACATTAGACGAAGAAACAGGAATGGGAGGAGCATTTGCTCTTAAACCTGGATTTTTAAAAGGATCAATACTTTTAAATACCGATTCGGAAGACGATAACGAACTAATTGTAGGTTGCGCTGGCGGCATGGATTTTACCGCAACCTTTCACAAAAAGACTACAACTATTCAAGAAGATTTTGTTGCCTATACAATTTTCATTAAAGGATTAAAAGGTGGACATTCTGGTATTGATATCGGTTTATCGCGTGGAAATGCAAATATCCTTTTAGCTCGTTTATTAGCGAAAGTCGTTAAGAAATATCCAGCTTTTATTAGCAATTTTAATGGTGGAAACATGCGCAATGCAATTCCTCGAGAGACAAATGCAACAGTTTGTGTTAGAAAAGATCTTGCTATTGAATTCTTAGTTTTTGTAAAAAAATTCTTTAAGGCTTACGAAGTTGAACTAAAAGGTATTGACGATAATCTTAAAATAACATGCAAAGAAGTTAAAACACCCGAAACCGTTTTCGAACATGACTTTAGTAATGCACTTTTGAAAGCAATTACTTGTTGTCCAAATGGAGTAATAAGCATGGAACCCGAAATTAAAGGAGTTGTTCAAACATCAACAAATCTTTCAATAGTACAAACAACCGAAAATGATGTACAAATTCATTGTTTATTAAGAAGTTCTAACGAAGCTAAAAAAGCTCAACTTGCGGAAACGATGACAAAACTATTTGAACTTTTTGGTGCAAACGTTACAACCTATGGAAATTATCCAGGATGGAAACCATCGGCACAATCGGGAATACTTTCGATTTTCAAGAAAATTTATCCACAAGTAATGGGGCACGAACCCGATATTAAAGTAATTCATGCTGGTTTGGAATGTGGAATTATTGGTAGTAGCCACCCAAATCTCGATATGATTTCCTTTGGCCCAACAATGAAACACCCCCACTCTCCCGACGAAAAGGTAAACATTGCTTCGGTTGCAAAATACTGGGAATTGATGAAAGTTATTTTGAAAGAAATTTAAGAAAAGATTCATATTTCCTATTTTCAAAGAATCTCGTTTCGTAGAGCCGTTGCCTGCAACGGCTTTATCATCACCCATCAAAAAGAAACAAGAGCCGTTGCATGCAACGGCTCTACAGAAAACAAAAAAGGTCTCACCGAATTTCGATGAGACCTTTTTACATTTGTTACAAAATCAAGAATTAACCTCTGATAGCTTTAATACCTGGAAGTTCTTTTCCTTCCATATATTCTAGCATTGCACCACCACCGGTAGATACATAGCTAACTTTATCAGCAAGTTTGTTTTTGTTGATAGCTGCAACCGAGTCGCCACCACCAATCAAAGTAAACGCGCCATTTGCAGTTGCATCGGCAAGAGCATTAGCAATAGCAGTTGTTCCTTTTGCAAAGTTTTCCCATTCAAAAACACCCATTGGACCATTCCAAAGAACAATTTTCGAGTTTTTAATTACATTGCTGAAAGTTGCAATAGTTTCGTCTGCGATATCAAGTCCCATCCAACCATCAGGAGTTTTGTCTGTTTTCGAAACATTAGTTTCTGCGTTTGCATCAAATTTATTAGCGTTTACAGCATCCGTTGGGATGTAAACATTTACATTATTTTCTTTTGCTTTAGCAAGAATGTCAAGAGCAAGATCTAATTTATCAGCTTCGCAAAGTGAATTTCCAATATTTCCACCTAATGCTTTGATGAAAGTATAAGTCATACCACCACCAATAATAAGGTTGTCGATCGAAGGTAATAAACGAGAAATTATTTGAATTTTATCTGAAACCTTAGCACCACCCATAATAGCAGTTTTTGGTTTATCTTCCGATTTTAGGATTTTATCCATTGCCTCAAGTTCAGCATTGATAAGGAATCCGAACATACAATCGTTTTTGAAATATTCAGCAATTAAAGCTGTTGATGCATGAGCACGGTGAGCTGTTCCGAAAGCATCATTTACATAACAATCGGCAAGGCTAGCTAAAGCTTTTACAAATCCTTTTTGACTTTCTTTTACTCTTGCTTTAGCAGCTTTTTTATCTTCGTCAGAAGCTTCTTCTGGACAACTATAAGCTTTTCCTTCTTCTTCTTCGTAGAATCGTAGGTTTTCGAGTAACATTACTTCACCAGCTTTAAGCTCAGCAGCCATTTTTTTAGCTCCTTCGCCTATACAATCACCAGCAAATTTTACGGTAGTACCAATATTTCTTTCTACAGCCGAAAGGATATGTTTTAACGAGAATTTATCTTGAGCTTTTCCATCAGGACGACCAAGATGCGACATTAAAATTACAGAACCACCATCAGCTAATACTTTTTTAATGGTTGGTAATGCACCACGAATACGTGTTTCGTCGGTTACTTCGAATGTTTGTTTGTTAAGTGGACAGTTAAAGTCAACTCTAATAATAGCTTTTTTGCCTTTGAAGCTGTATTGATCTATTGTTATCATTTTATATAGGTTTTTATTAGTATCACAATTCGCCAAAGATAAAGAATAGATTGTTTCGAAAATACTTTTTGAAATGATTTTTTTGCGAAATGAAATCTTTCTAATTATCTGTTTGAATGTAATCTGGCTGTAATAATTTTGCTATTTCAATCAATGAATCGCCAAAGGTCGATAAATAACATTCAATTGAACTGCGTCGCTTAATTTTTTACCAATACATCTCATTTTTTATTGAATCGTAATGGTATCGCGATATGTTGTAAACGATTTTAGAAAGACACTATCTGTTTTATAATTCCAATTTAAATTATGATAATATCCTATTACATATTTCACATAACGATCTGCATAGGGTTTTACAGCAGAATTTATAACTTTAACTGCACCACCAGCTGGATATTTACCAATAAGATATCCATTTTGAGTTAATGGTAAAGTATTGAAATTATCAAATTGATCATTAGCAATCCAAATACCCATAGAATCATTAGAAGAATATTGTGTATTTGACTTTAATACTGGATAAAAATTTGCAGGACAATCAATCAAATAATTTACAGTATTTTCAGCATCTTGTAAAAAATTGTTAATTATAAAATCAACCGAAACATCATTTTTTATACAACTTCCACTTAACGAAACAACTTCGCTCGACGATTCAACACTAAAATAACCAGTTGAATCAGAAAATGTACTTGTCTCATCTATATTACTTCCTACTTGAGAGCTTGAACTTTTAATAAATGATGTTGTAATTACATCTAATATAGGAAAATAAAAAGTTGAAACAACAACTTTTCGTGAATCTAGGTTCAATGTATTATTATAAATCAATATACCTCCTCCACCATGTGCCACAGTATTAATCACTATTGATACATTTTTTAAGGGTTCATTTGTTATTTTATTTCTAATATAACCTTTAAAAATAGTTTTAGAAACATCTGTTTTTTGACAAGCTGGAAAAACAAACAATAGGAATACATATACACCAGAAATAAGTCCCTTTTTTAAGATTTTTTTAATTGTTTTCATACCTAAATTTTCAATAGTTAACACTAATAGATAAATAAGCCCTATGCATGACATAAAATTATTTATACAAGATTAATACGTTTTCTCTAACGCAATTCGATTGCAATAATAATAAATCTACTTGAAAAAAATGCAATAAATCTTAAAATAATTAAACCTTAAAATAAAAAATGTTGGTCTAAATAGTATTCGTTATGTAAATTTAATCCTAGACTTAATTGGAATTACTTATGTTCAGATTCAAATAGAAATCGCAGTGCTGCAGATATAAATGGAACCGTAGAATCATAAATAGGAACATGTTCGCCTCCTGGAATAATCCATAAAGCTGCATTTGGAATAGAACGATAGATGTTCAAAGGAATTTCAACAGGGAAAAAATTATCGCGATCGCCATGGATTACAAGTGTACGAGCTGTAATCGTTGATAAACTCTGTGCGGTGAAATTCATATCGTCGTAATCTTCACTAAAAGCATTGAATTGTGTAATAAGTTGACGAATCTGCTCTTCCCCGCGTTTGGCACATACACGATACATTTCTTGCACTTCTTTTGGCATCGTGTTATATGAAGCTCTTCGCATAATTGCTCTTGCCTGATCGGGAAAATATGACGTTGCGCTTATTAATACCATTGAATCTATGCGTTTAGGTTGGCTTGTCGCCATGTGGAGTAATGTCATACCACCAGAACTCATTCCCATTGCCGAGAAGCAACCAATTCCTAAATTATCAAGTAAAAGAAACACATCATTAGCTGCTTCCCTATGTGTAAACTTGTTTTCCGGATTGGTTGAGTAACCATGTCCACGCATATCTACAACAATCAATCGATAATGTTCAGAAAGTTCGGTAATAAAGGGATACCAGTTCTGAGAACATCCACCAAACCCATGCAAAAGCACCAACGGCTTTCCATCTCCATATTCCTCGTAGTAAATCTCTACAGTTTTTATTTGAACGGTTTTCCCTCGAGCGTTTGTATGTATAGGAGCGTATATAGATTTCATTGTTGTCTTTCTTTTTAAATGGTTATCAACGATTAGTGGAATAGAATAAATGCACTACTGCCGAACGAATTATTTCGTTTGGCAGTAGTGAAAAGTGGATAACTACAGTTGAAATGAGGCTGGTAAAACGGTTTGAAATTTATTGAATAACCACCTTTTTGCAATATTTTTCTAATTGTGTTTGAATGATGACATAATAGAGACCCGCAGGTATTTTAGCTAGATTAATACTATTTCCGTTATTTGAATGAGATAATATCGATCCTTTAAAATCAATAAGTTCTATATCAATAATAGTATTGCTATCTATACCATAAATATTTAATACATCTGATACAGGATTTGGATATAAAACGATTTCTTTTTTAATTTCTGGAATAACATTGACGATAGATTTTACTAAAATCTTTATTTCCATCGAAAACAAAATCTTCTCATTCAAACCATTATTTGTATTACTACTTGATTTAAGCGAAGATAATGAACTTCTATAAGCTCCTATTAAGACCGAAATTAGGGTATCTGATTTGCCTTTATATGTTGTAGATAAATAAACCTTATTTCCTATTATAAGTAAATTTTCGTTAGTAATTTGATTTCCCAATTCATCAGAAAAATAGAAGATCATCGACTGAATATCTGAAACATTAGCTGTAATTATACCAACAAGCAGTAATCCTGATGTATCTTTTTGTATTGTATCTTTCATATCGAAATTTACTGCCGTTTTAGTAAAACAGGTTGTCGCAATATCAAGCTTCGGATTATTATTTATATAATAATATGCTTTCATTATTGTATCTGTACTTATAATTTTCTTTAAATTACATATATCAAGTTTTTGCAAATTTCTATTTCCATCAATATATAAATAGTGCTTAAGTGAATCTAATATAGGCGAAGAAATTGTATCTAATGAATTGTTACCATAGACATAAAAATATCCATCCACATACTTAAGTTTAGGGAACGAAACCGAACACAAATTAACATCTTGATGAAAATAAACATACCCATTTACCTTTTTAAGATTTGGGAATACAAGTTTTGTTGGTTGAGCAAAACTTGTTTGATGATAATAAATCGATGTAAGTGTTGTATCTAAAATTTGGATAACTACGGTATCTTCCATTTTTACATTAAGGATATGAATATTGAATGTTTTTTCAAGTTTATCTCCAAATTGATTCATTACTCCAATTTTAATGGTATATGTACTGTCCGCTTCATAATCGAATGATTGTGCCGAATACAATGTATTGCCAGTAATACTAAATTTTGAATTATCTAGATTTAAATCGTTCGAAAAATAATAATGTAAAACATCTGTCGATTTACTGGTAACTGCCGATAAAACTGCAATTTCAGTTCCTTGAACTTTGTTTTCATAAATTATAGAATCAGATACACTAATGCTATTTATTTTAGAACGCCCCCAACATGGCATTAGTGAATCAATTAATGCATTGTTACCTTGAATCGAATAATATGGTTTTTGCATATTATCTGTTTGAATAATTGATTTAAGATTACAAATATCTAACGTACGCAATGCTTTGTTTCCTGCTACATAAATATAATTATCAACGGTAGTAAGTTTAGGTGAAGAAATTGACTTTAAAAACGTATTTCCATAAAAATAAAAATCACCCTTTGCAGTATCTAATAAAGGAAACGAAACCGAATATAAACTTAAATTCTGATGAAAATAAATATACCCATTCACCTTTTTTAAATTTGGGAAAGAAACAGAACAAAGATTAACATCCTGATGAAAATAGATATATCCATTAACTTGTTTAAGATTTGGAAATATAAGTTTTGTGGGTTGAGTAAAACTTGTTTGATGGTAATAAACTGTTGAAAGTGTTGTATCTGGTATTTGAATTTCAACAGTATCATTATTCAATACTTTACGAATTTTTATAGAAATTTGTCTTTCAAATTTTTCTCCTAATTGATTCATAACTCCTACTTTAATGTTATACAAACTATCTGTTTGATAGTCGAAAGTTTGAGTCGAAAAAAGTTCGTTTCCCGAGATTGAAAATTTAGAATTGTCAGTTTGAAAATCGTTTTTTAAATAAAACTTTAATACATCAGTCGACAATGTTGTGAGAGCTGAAAGAGTTCCTATTTTTGTACCAATTGTCATATTTTCATTAATACTTGAATCAGAAATACTAATACTTTTAATGACAGAACGTTTCCAACAGGGCTGTATTAAATCGATTACAGTATTATTACCTTGAAAAGAGTAATAGGGTATTTGGTTAATATCCGTTTGTGTTATTTCTGAAAGATTACATATTTCTATTTGTTTTAAAGAAACGTTTCCCGACACTGAAACATAATTTCCTACTTTCGTCAACTTTGGAGCTGAAATAGAATCTAATAAAAGATTACCGTTTAAATAAAAATAGCTCCCTATATCTGTTAATTCAGGAAATTCAATTGAGACTAAATTAACATTTTTATGGAAATAAATATATCCATTTACATGTTTAAGATTTGGGAAAACCAATTTCGTTGGTTCATTATACGACGTTTGATGATAATAAACCGAAGATAACGATGTATCAGAAATTATTACTTCAACAATACCAGCAAACGAATTATATGCGAATCCGATTAAGAAAATAAATGATAGTATTTTTTTCATCTTTTTATATTTATTTAAGTTTTTAATTGTCATTTTATCTTTACCAAAGATAAAAAATAATTTGTTATTTAACGATCAATCATGCAATCATATACTAACTCATACAAACTTTTGATGCGCTCACGTATTCGAAGAGTCCGATAACAAAACCATAAGCAAATTACGAAGTTATGTAACGAAAGACCCTTTTACTATAGCTTATTAGGGTCTATGCTCATGTGCTTAGTTATTTAATTGCATATAAATATTTTCCACTGGTGAAATATACAACTCCATTATTTACTAGCGGTGTATTAACAGGACTTTCAGACTCAAAGTTCCAAATTTCATTTCCCGTTTTTAAGTCAAATGCATACAGATGCTTATCACCACAACCAACGTAAACTATATTTTTAACAATTGCGGTATTAGTATAACCTAAGCCTATCTTCTTTGTTTCCCAAAGAATCTTTCCATCTTTAGTATTAATTGCATAAATGTGTCCATTTGATGTAATCAAAGTTGCAACACCCTCTGAAACAGCTGGACTTCTGTACATCGAATCATCTGTTTTATATGACCAAAGCAACGAACCATCTTTTATGTTTATCGCATATAATGTGCCTTCTTCAGTAACTAAATATGCTACACCATTGACGATAGACGGTGGATTTAACGACTTTGAACCTGAATCGAACATCCATTTATCCGTATTTGTTTTTGTGTTAAATGCACGAAGTATTCCACTTTCATCACTAAAGTATACAACACCTTCAAATATCGATGCAGAATTACAAATTCCAGCATCAATTTTTCTTTTAAAAAGAACTTTCCCTGTTATATTATCTACAACAAACCAATTTCCTCCATGATCTCCAAAGTAAGCTTTATTGTTATATAAAGCTGGAGGCCAACACGAATTTCTTTCAAGACCTAATTCCCAGATTAGCTTTCCATTTCGCTTATTCATTGCTCTCATTTTACAATCTCTATCGTCGGATCCATAATAAAGTATTGTATCTTTCATTGTTGGAGATGATATAAAACGATCGATGCTATCTTTCCAAATTATCTTTCCTGAATTAGCATCTATAGCATAAACATATCCTTTTCTTTCGTTATAATTTCCTTTTGCTCCATTTACATAAATAATTGAATCTCTAAGGATAAAGTTTTCACCTCCGTTAGCATCAAGCTCAGTTTTCCAAGCAACTTTTGTAAATGAGATTAACGGTATTGTTTTATAAACTCCAGAGTGGGTTGGTCCACCAAGATTCATTGTTATCACCTGAGCTTTAACTAATCCTAATTGGAGCAGAAGTAAACTAGTTGTAATTACTAATATTCGTTTCATGTTGTATCGTTTTATCATTCGTAGTTGTTTTTTTAGCCTTATTGCTAACGAGTGCTGGATGAAAAAATGCCGAAGTTCAAGTGACTTCATATCGCCCGAAAACCAATCCAAAGCGAGAGAGAAAGCTCCAAATTTGAAGGGTTTCGACAGTTTTTTATAATAATTTATTAGCCATTGTTTTTTATTTATTATTCTCTATACCTATCACTTTGAAGCTTTGAATCATTTTTTCAACATCGGGAAAAATAATTGTTTCATCTTCAGGTTTAATTGCACTAACAAGTACAAAACATTGCTCATTGGCTACTATTGCCCATTGACGCCATATGGTTTTATTTGATTGTATCACTGTTTTATAGAATAGTACTTTTTGAGATGAAAAAGTATCTTCTTGCATAGATGCTTCTGTAACTCCTGGGGTGATTGGCTCTGCATACTGTTTTGCTATTCTTATTCGTGCATCATTTATTGTTTCCAAAGAACCAATCTGACCTGCAAAATAAATATCTAATCCAGCTGGAGCTTTAGGTGGTTTTAAAAAAATATATCCATTTCTTATTTCTTTAGTCCAACCCCGAGCCAATTCAAATACGAAAGGTAAAGGTTTAGAAAATATGTAACAATTGCGTTTTTCATCAAATGACCATGTACTTGATGTTTGATTTGCAATTTCATCAAATAATTCACGTATTGTAATTGATCGATTCGCATCTGGAAGAGAGCGAAGATGTTTAATAGAAACTTCAGGATTATCTGTTTCAATACTTGCAATATTAATTGCATATAAATATCTTGCAAATGAGTTAAATGTACTTTGTCCCAATACATTGGTTTTTATAGTCTTTTTTGATAAACACTTTTCTTGTTTTTCAGATAAATGTGTCGAATCTTGAGCATTTGTTATTACTGTCAAGAAAATCATTACAAATGCTGAAGAAAAAATCCTCTTTAATGGTTTGTGTATGTTATCCATATAATGGTTTTTAAAATAATGGCTAACTTTCATTTATATGCAATTACAGATATTAAACTTATATAATTAGAAATAAAATATTTCGTTACCGATTCTAATAGTTTTGAATACGTATTTTTCAACAGTAATCAAAAATAGAAAAATCATACGAGAATAATAACTATCGAATAACTTTTATTCATTTAGCTTTTACTAACTAGTAACCCACATTCATTTTTAGCTGAAACAAACCCGTTTTAGCTGAAAGTGATTCTTTTCAGCTAGAACGAACCCGAATCCGCTGAAAGTAATCCGTTTCAGCTAAAACAGATCCGAATCAGCTGAAAGTAACCCGAATCAGCTAGAAGTAATTCATTTCAGCTAAAAGTAATCGTTTTCAGCTAAAAACGATTCTTTTCAGCTGAAAGCGATTCGAATCGGCTGAAACGAACATCTTTTAGTCAAAAAGCGGTTACTTTCAGCTAAAAACAACAATTTTCAAAAATTCTAAATAGCTTTTCAATATTTTGGCACGGTTTCTGTTTTTGTTTTTTTATTACCGGTAAAAAAACAAAAATTTAAGTATTAACTTTTTAAAAATTAAAAACCATGAGAAAGATCAAGGTAATTATTAGCTATTCCTATCTATCAGTACCTCATTTAATTGAATTTAGTAGGAATACCGTAACAAAAATGACAACAAATATCACAATCTTTGCAACTCCCGATGTTGCATTAACACTAGTAACATCATCAGCAGCAACACTCGAAACAAAGTATAATGCTGCACAAGGAGGAGGAAAACAACAAAGCATAGAGCTTAAAGTTGCACACACAGCATTAATAGATATAATGCGCAAACAAGCATTATATGTAGATAGAATTGCAAATGGCAACGAAGGAACGATAGTTTGTAGTGGTTTTGCAACATCAAAACAACCAATCTCTTCATCACGTCCCGACTTTTCGGTCGAAAATGGCGATTTAGATGGAGTTATTGAACTTAGACATAAATCGAATCCCAATGTTAAATCTTGGGTTTGGCAATATAGCACAGAACCAACCGATGTTAGCAAATGGATTTTAGCAGGTGTATCTACACAAGCAAGTTTTACAATCGAAAACCTAACACCGGGTGTTCGATATTGGTTTCGAGTTGCTGCAGTTAATTCTTTGGGGCAAGATAATTGGTGCGAACCCTTATCGCAAATTGTAACATAAACATTTAGAAAGAGTAAATAAAAAAGGACGTCTACAAAGCCGTCCTTTTTTATTTAATTATTTAATTATTGCCAATCATCAACATTTTTCATTGGAGATATAAAAAGATCATAGTCTTTCAAATTTAGTCTACTTCGATTAACAATTGATTCATGCCACTTTTCGAAAGTAAAACATTTCGGATAAATATTCTTTTTTTTCGATTTAAACTTTCCGTATTCATACATATATTTAATTGAAGGTGATTCTGTCGAATTAACAAATATTTTATTATATGGGACAGAATCCCTTTCTAATTCAACATAGACATTGTTATTATAAAAGCGAATTAAAAGATTATCCTTTTTAAGATACAAAGTAAAAAGTAAGATATATGCAATCAAATAATATTTTAAAATATCAGTACTTTTAAAAAGAACTAGTAATAACTCACCTAAAATTGCAGATAAACAAGTAAGGGTTAATAAAAGGACAGAAATAGATCTATTGCTAAAGGGAAGCCATGGATACATATTTAAAAACGACAAAACAATGAACGACACATTCACTATTACTGTCAAAAATAAAAGCGTTTCATATTTTTTAATAAATGGAATACGATTTTTAAACAGATAGACAATAAATAAAAAGACTATTAAACAGAGAAAGAGCATGTTTTTCGGAATTAACAAAAGAGAAATATCCGTTTTTAAATATGGAAGATAAGCAACAGGAGCCAAACTTTTATTTTGATAGATTAATGCGAAAAAATAAATATAAATAAATGTTACAAAAAGAGGAAGTAAATAAATAATTACTGACATAAGTTTTTGTTTTAGCGTTCCTGAAGTCTTGTTTAATATTAAAAATACAATGTAAAGACTAACAATAATTACAACAACAATTTCAGAATATCGAGATGTCATAAAAAAAGAAAAGATACAACTCCATACCAGCAAGTATTTATTCGTTACATCTTTTTTAAAATGTTCTAACGCCACTATGGTAAGCATAGTTCCCAAACTTTCCATACTATAAGCTCGTACCTCAAATCCCATAGCCAAGACAACAGGAGTTAGAATGGGGATAACTCCTATTAACAATGCAATATTTAGGTTATTTGTCCATTTATATGATAAAAAAATAAAAGAACAAACTACACCAATGAAAAAAATAAAAGGCAAAAGACGTAACCAAATATGATAATTTGAAATATAAGACCAGAAATGCAATAAAACACTAAAACCGCCAGGATCAAGATTATAGTGTTTGTTGTTTTCAATAACTGAAAGCAAACCATTAGGATGAGAGTACGGGATTGAATTATGATTAAGTCCTTTTGAAATAAAAAACTGTCCAGCTTCATCAAACCATAAATATGGTGTTCTAAGATTATGTAGAATTGTTATAAAAATTATACTGTAAATACCGATCAAGAGATATTTAAAGACTTTATCTGATTTCGCTATTGCTTCCATATATGAGTTCTTTAGTATTTTGTTTAATAGTATAAAAATCACCAATAGCATTATATCCAATAACAATAATTCGTCTTAGATTTATTGAATTTACGCCAGCTTTTCTCTTTTGAAAAGTTATTGGTATCCGTAAATAGCTTTCACTTCTTTTTACTACAAACAGACTAATCATAACATTAGCAAGAAAATAATTTAAAGGAATAAGATTTAAAATCGGTTTTAATTTAGTGATTTTCATTAATCTAAATGGAGTATTAGCATCTTTTATGTTTTTTCCGAAAATGACATAAACAATAAACTGTAAAATACGTGACGTTATGATTCTAAATAAACCATCCTTACGTTTATTTCGTGTTCCAATTATAAAATCATAATCTTTTCTTTTTTCCCAAAAACGCCAGAATTCTTCAGGATTTGTTTGTCCATCAGAATCTGTTTGAAAAACATATTCAATCCCAGCTTCAATACAATAATTATAGGAGTATAAACAAGTTGCTCCATGGCCAGTATTTAGTTTCGTTATTGGAATAAATTGAGGATATTTTTGTTTAATCTGCTGCATAATTGCAAAGGTATTGTCAGAACTTCCGTCATTAAAAACAATTAAACGCGAATGTGGTCCAGTTTTTTCAACGACACGATGCCATTCACAAATAGTTTGTTCAATATTCACAGCTTCATTATATGCTGGCATAACAATAAATACTTGATCAGATATTGTTTGATTTAAATCCATTTATCTATTCCAAATAAAAGAGTTGTAAAAATCAAGTGCATTTTTAATTACCTGATCCATATTAAAATATGTATAATTTGCTAAACGACCAATGAAGTATACCGACTTTTCTTTAGAAGCCAATTCGTTGTATTTCAAATATAACGAATTGTTTTTTATATCGGGTATTGGATAAAACGGATCTCCTGTATTTTTAAAAAATTCTTTAACTATTGTAGTATTTGGAGATTTTTGATTAAGGAAATGTTTATACTCTACAATTCGAGTGTAAGGGATATCTAAAGAAGGATAATTAACAACAGAATTTGATTGATAAAAAGCAAGATTATCATATCTTTCTTCAATAAATTCAATTGATCTATATTCAAGTTTTGGTAATCCAGAATTATTGAAAAATTCGTCTATAGGTCCAGTATATATTAAGATATCATATGTGATATTATCTTTTAAAGAAGTAAAATCACAATTTGTTTGTACAGTAATATTGGGATGACTAAGCATATTTTCTATTAAAGTTGTATATCCTCTTACTGGTAGAGCTTGGTAAGTGTCATCAAAATAATTACTTTCAAAAGTAGTACGTACAGGAATTCTTGAAAGAACTGAAACATCTAAAGCTTCGGGGTACTTATTCCATTGTTTAAAAGTAAAGTCTTTAAATATTTTCTTATAGAGATCCTCTCCAACTCTAGATTTTGCAACCTCTTCACTATTAGTTAATATTTTATATTTACATTGAACAGATTTAAGCCAATTCTCCATTTCCTGCTCAGTTTTAATATGAGTACAACATAGAGAATTCACCGTATCTATATTAACAGGAATCGGAACTAATTTCCCATCAACAGAAGCTTTAACAGAATGTTTCCATTGTTGCCAATCACTAAATTTTTGAATATAATTCCAAACGATTTCATCATTGGTATGAAATAGATGAGCTCCATATTTATTGATGAGAAGATTATTACTATCTACAAAATCGAAACAATTACCAGCAATATGATCTCGTTTATCAATTACGTATACTTTATAATTATCGTTAGCAAATCGTTCTGCAATAACAGCTCCTGACAAGCCTGCGCCAACAACAAGAATATTATATTTTTCCACTAGGAATTTAATAACCGTAATTAAAATATTTCCGTAAATGTACGAAATAAAAAGGTTTAGATACACACAAACAAATTATGCATAACTAATTTAAGTATTACGTTTTATAAAAAATGGCCAACTCTTTCGAGTTAGCCATTTAAATAATTTACAAAATGTTTTATTTCTTAATTACTTTTTTATAACCATAAATAGCAGTATCAGCCAACTCTTCTTCAATTCGAAGTAATTGATTGTATTTTGCCATACGATCAGAACGGCTCATCGAACCAGTTTTAATTTGTCCCGAGTTTGTTGCAACAGCAATATCAGCAATAGTAGCATCTTCTGTTTCGCCCGAACGATGAGAAGTTACCGATGTATATCCAGCACGATGTGCCATTTCGATCGCATCAAGAGTTTCGGTTAATGTTCCAATTTGGTTTACTTTAATCAAGATAGAATTAGCACAACCCATCTCAATTCCTTTTTTCAAGAAATCGACATTAGTAACAAATAAATCATCACCTACTAATTGAATTTTACTTCCCAATTTATCGGTCAATAATTTCCAACCATCCCAATCGTTTTCACTCATTCCATCTTCGATAGAATCTATTGGATATTTAGCTGCTAAATCCGAAAGATAATCAACTTGTTCAGCCGATGAACGTTTCTTCCCATTTGGACCTTCGAATTTAGAATAATCGTAAACTCCGTTTTTAAAGAATTCAGAAGCGGCACAATCTAAACCAATCATAACATCAACTCCTGGTTTATAACCAGCTTTTGTAATAGCATCTAATATAGATTGTAGTGCTTCTTCTGTTCCACCAGTAAAATTAGGAGCAAAACCACCTTCATCACCAACAGCAGTACTTAAGTTTTTATCGTGAAGAATTTTCTTTAATGTATGGAATATTTCTGAACCCATTCTTAACGATTCACGAAATGTTGGAGCACCTACTGGACGAATCATAAATTCTTGAAAAGCAATAGGAGCATCAGAGTGCGACCCACCATTTATAATATTCATCATTGGAACAGGTAATGTTTTAGCATTAACACCTCCAATATATCTATATAATGGCATTCCATGATATTGAGCAGCAGCTTTAGCAACAGCAAGCGAAACCGCTAAGATAGCGTTAGCACCTAATTTGCTTTTTGTTGGTGTTCCGTCAATTTCAATCATTGTTTTATCAATTAAAACCTGATCTGTTGAACTCATTCCAACAATTTCTTTAGCTATAACATTGTTAACATTATCGACAGCTTTCAAAACACCTTTACCAAGAAAGCGACCTTTATCACCATCACGTAATTCCAATGCTTCGTTTTCGCCAGTCGAAGCACCCGAAGGCACTGCAGCACGACCGACTACACCACTTGCAAGAGTAACTTCACATTCTATTGTTGGATTCCCACGAGAGTCAATTATCTCTCTTGCATGAACGTCTATTATTTGTCCCATAATTGTAATTTTTAGATTTAATGTAAGTAAATATAACAAAAAAAAGGATACTGTTTGGTAACAGTATCCTTTTCATTTGACTTAATGAAATCTAATTCATTACAAAATTATTCAGCTTTTGGCTCTTCAGTTTTAGTTTCAACTGCAGTAGCTGGTTCAGCTTTTTTCTTTGCAGCACCACGACGAGTTGTTTTCTTCGCAGCAACTTTAGTTTCTTTTACATAAACTTCGTTGTAGTCAACTAATTCAATTATTGCCATTTCAGCAGCATCACCTTGACGTGCGCCCATTTTAATAACTCTAGTATATCCACCAGGACGAGTTGCAACTTTTACAGAAATCTCACGAAATAATTCAGTGATACTTTCTTTATCTTTTATATTACTGAATACAATACGACGTGAATGTGTAGTATCGTTTTTTGATTTAGTAATCAATGGCTCAACAAATCTTTGTAAAGCTTTAGCTTTAGCCAAAGTTGTAGTAATTCTTTTATGTGTAATTAAAGCCGAAGCTAAATTAGCTAAAAGCGATTTTCTATGTGCACTTGTTCTGCCGAGATGATTTATTTTTTTACCGTGTCTCATTATTTCTATCTATTATCTAGTCTTTGTCTAATTTATATTTGCTGATATCCATTCCGAAGTTCAAGCCTTGATTAACTAATAGTTCTTCAAGTTCGGTTAATGATTTCTTTCCAAAGTTACGGAATTTCAACAGATCATTTTTATTGAATGCTACAAGTTCACCTAGAGTTTCAACATCAGCAGCTTTCAAACAATTTAAAGCACGAACAGAAAGATCCATGTCAACTAACTTAGTTTTTAATTGTTGACGCATATGAAGGATTTCTTCATCAAATTCTTCGTTCGATAATTTATCATCAGCATCAAGAGTAATTTTCTCATCAGAAAATAACATGAAGTGATAGATAAGAATTTTTGCAGCTTCTTTTAAAGCTTCTTTTGGATGAATTGAACCATCAGTTTTGATTTCGAAAATCAATTTCTCGAAGTCAGTTTTTTGTTCAACACGATAGTTTTCAACGTAGTATTTTACGTTTTTCATCGGTGTATAGATCGAGTCAATTGGAATAACACCAAAAGCACTATCTAAAGCTTTATTTTCATCAGCCCCTACATATCCACGACCTTTGTTAATCCAAAGATCAATTTGGAATTTCACACTCGATTCCATGTTACAAAGAACTAAATCTTTATTCAAGATATCGAAATTTGTAAGGAAATTACTAATATCACCAGCAACAAATTGTGTTTTACCAGAAATAGTAACTGTGATTTTTTCGCTATCTGCAGCTTCTGCTTTCTTTTTAAATCTTATTTGTTTAAGATTTAAAATGATTTCAGCCATATCTTCGATAACTCCTTTTATAGTTGCAAATTCGTGATCAACACCTACAACTTTGATATTGGTAATTGCATAACCTTCAAGTGAAGATAATAATACCCTGCGTAAAGCATTACCCACAGTTATACCATAACCAGGTTCTAGTGGACGGAACTCGAAACGACCAAACGTTTCGTCCGAATCCAGCATAATTACTTTGTCGGGTTTTTGAAAAGCTAAAATTGCCATAATATAAATGCCTTAACGAAAATTATTATTTAGAATATAATTCGACAATCAGTTGTTCTTTAATTGTCTCAGGTATTTCAGATCTTTCTGGTACATTAACAAATTTACCAGCATAGTTGTCTTTGTCAAATTCAATCCAAGTATATTTTGTTACTCTAGATGATGAAAGAGAACTATTCACAACCTCTAACGATTTTGATTTTTCTCTTATTGAAACGATATCACCAGGTTTCACAGAATATGAAGGAATGTTTAGTACGTGACCGTTAACACAAACATGACAATGTGAAACTAACTGACGTGCTCCAGCTCTTGAATTTGAAAATCCAATTCTGTAAACTACATTATCTAAACGTTGCTCAAGTAATTGAACAAGGATTTCACCAGTAATACCTTTCATACGAGCAGCTTCATGGAATAAATTCGCAAATTGTTTTTCTAATACACCATAAGTGTATTTAGCTTTTTGCTTTTCCATTAACTGAACACCATATTCAGATTTTTTACCTCTTCTTTTAGCATTTCCATGCTGTCCTGGAGCATAATTCTTTTTCTCAAGAACTTTGTCTGGTCCAAAAATTGGACTACCAAATTTTCTTGCAATTTTCGATTTTGGTCCTGTATATCTTGCCATTTATTGTAATAATATAAAATTCTACCTGTAATTATACTCTTCTCTTTTTAGGAGGTCTACATCCATTGTGTGGAAGAGGAGTTGTGTCAACAATTTCTGTAACTTCAATACCAGCATTGTTAATCGTTCTAATAGCAGACTCACGTCCAGCTCCAGGTCCTTTAACAAATACTTTTACTTTTCTTAGTCCAAGATCAAAAGCTTCTTTCGAACAATCTGTTGCTGCTAATTGTGCAGCATAAGGAGTGTTTTTCTTAGATCCTTTAAATCCTTTTTTCCCTGAAGATGCCCAAGATATAACTTGACCTTCACCATTCGTTAACGTTACAATGATGTTGTTGAATGATGCGTGGATATGTGCTTGGCCGAGAGCTTCAACCTTAACAATCTTTTTCTTTGCTGACTTTAATTTCTTTGCCATATTAAACTCTATTTAGTAGCTTTCTTTTTATTAGCAACAGTTTTCTTTTTACCTTTTCTCGTTCTTGCGTTGTTACGAGTTTTTTGACCGCGCACTGGTAATCCCAAACGATGTCTGATTCCTCTGTAGCAATTGATGTCCATTAAACGTTTAATGTGTAATTGAACTTCTGAACGTAATTCACCTTCTACTTTTACTTCAGATGTAATGATGTTACGAATTTTCGTAAGTTGATCATCATTCCAATCCTTTACTTTGATGTCTTTGTCCACGCCGGCTTTAGCTAAAATGTACTGAGAAGTAGATTTTCCTATACCATAGATATAAGTTAATCCAATTTCGCCTCTTTTATTCTTTGGTAAATCTATACCTGAGATCCTTGCCATATTGTACTTTGATTAAATTTTTTGCAAAAATATAAAATTATCCTTGACGTTGTTTATATTTTGGGTTTTTTTTATTGATAACATAAATTTTACCCTTACGACGAACAATTTTACATTCGGCGCTTCTTTTCTTAACTGATGCTCTTACTTTCATTATAGTATTTATTATTTATATCTGAATGAGATTCTTCCTTTACTTAAATCATAGGGAGACATTTCAACTTTAACTCTATCTCCAGGTAAAATTTTAATGTAATGCATTCTCATTTTACCAGAAATATGAGCTGTTATAACGTGACCATTCTCTAATTGTACTCGAAACATCGCATTTGATAATGCTTCGATAATGGTTCCGTCTTGCTCTATTGATGTTTGTTTTGGCATAGTATGGTTTAATTATTAAAATTGTCCAGAATTTCTTCCTTTAATACGACCACTCTTCATTAAGCCATCATAATGTCTATTTAGTAAATGTGATTCTATCTGTTGTAATGTATCCAACACAACACCAACTAAAATCAATAATGATGTTCCACCATAGAAATGTGCAAATGTATTATTAACACCAACTATAATTGCTATTGCTGGAAGTATAGCTACAAAAGCTAAAAAAATAGATCCTGGTAATGTAATTCTCGACATTACTCCATCGATATATTCCGAGGTTTTCTTTCCTGGTTTAACTCCTGGTATAAATCCTCCGTTGCGTTTTAATTCTTCAGAAATTTGATTTGGATTCATTGTAATTGCAGTATAGAAATATGTAAATACAATAATTAAAAGAGCAAATACAGCATTATACCAAAATCCAGTATAATTTCCAAAAGCACGTAATAACCATGTATTACCACCTGATGTTGCAAAACCAGAAACTGTAATCGGAATAAACATTAATGCTTGTGCAAAGATAATTGGCATTACACCAGCAGCATTGATCTTAAGAGGTAAGTACTGACGTACACCACCATATTGTTTATTACCAACAATTCTTTTAGCATATTGTACTGGTATCCGTCTTGTGCCTTGAACTAACAGGATTACTACCATTATTATCGCTAATAGAATAACAATTTCAACCAAGAACATAATCAATCCTCCAGCACCTTCCATACGAGTACCAAACTCAAGAACTAACGATGATGGAACCCTTGAAACAATACCAACCATAATGAGTAGGGAAATACCATTTCCAATACCTTTATCCGTAATTCTTTCACCTAACCACATTACAAACATGGTTCCAGCAACAAGAATAACTAAAGAAGAGAACCAAAAGAAGGCACTTGATGAAACAAATGCTTCGGCAGGTAACTGAGATCTTAAATTTGTTAAATAAGCAGGAGCTTGAGCCAAAGTAACGAGTACCGTTAAATATCTTGTAATTTGATTCATTTTCTTTCTACCACTTTCACCTTCGTGTTGTAGTTTTTGGAAATATGGTACTGCTATACCTAAAAGCTGAATAACAATAGAGGCAGAAATATAAGGCATAATACCAAGTGCAAAAACAGAAGCATTTGAAAAGGCACCACCTGAAAACATATTTATTAATCCTAATAAACCTTCAGAACTTGATGACTTAAACTCAGCTAATTTTCCTGGATCAATACCTGGCAAAACAACTACAGAACCAAGTCTGTAGATTAAAATAAGACCCAATGTAAGTAAGATACGAGATCTTAATTCTTCAATCTTATATATATTTTTTATTGTCTCTATTAGTTTTTTCATGAGAACTAAACTTTTGCGATTGTACCACCAACAGCCTCAATAGCTTCTAATGCCTTTTGTGAAAAAGCATGTGCGGTAACGTTAATTTTTGACTTAATTTCACCTTTTGCTAATACTTTTACTAAATCTGATTTAGTTATTAAGCCGTAAGCAATCATGATATCAACGCTAATGTCTGTTAAGTTGTTTTTTTCTGCTACTTCTTGTAATCTAGCAAGATTGACAGCTTTATATTCAACTCTGTTAATGTTTTTAAAACCAAATTTAGGAACACGACGTTGTAAAGGCATTTGACCTCCTTCAAAACCTCTTTTTTTGGTATTACCAGAACGAGATTTTGCTCCTTTATGACCTTTTCCAGCAGTTCCACCAGTACCAGATCCTTGACCTCTACCTAATCTCTTATTATTGCGAACTGAACCTTCTGCTGGTTTTAATGTACTTAAATCCATAATATATAATATCTTATAATTCTGTTACTTCAACTAAATGTTGTACTACTCTAATCATTCCTAAAGTTTGAGGAGTTGCTTCCATTTCAACAGATGCATTCATTTTTCTCAATCCTAGAAACTTCAAAGTATCTTTTTGTTTGTGACATCTATCGATGCTACTTTTAACTTGGGTAATTTTAACTTTTGCCATCTCTTCAAATATATTATCCGTTGAAAACTTTAGATAGTTCTATTCCTCTTTCCTCAGCAACAGAATATGCATCTCTCATTTGACCAAGAGCATTTAATGTAGCTTTAACAACGTTATGAGGATTAGATGAACCTTTTGATTTTGCTAATACGTCTTTAATTCCAACGCTTTCAAGCACTGCGCGCATCGCACCACCAGCTTTAACTCCGGTACCATGTGTTGCAGGTTTCATAAACACTAAAGATGCACCTGCTTTTGCTTCACAAGCATGAGGAATTGTTCCTTTGTTAAGAGGCACTTTAATTAAGTTCTTTTTAGCATCTTCAACGCCTTTAGCGATAGCTGCAGTTACTTCACTAGCTTTACCTAGTCCACAACCAACTACTCCATTTTCGTTTCCAACAACAACTATTGCTGAAAAGCTAAATGTTCTACCACCTTTGGTAACTTTCGTTACACGATTAATGGCAACCAAACGATCTTTTAAATCGATATCGGTAGTTCTTACTCTTTTTACTGTATTATCTGTCATAAATCGTTAATGCTTAAAATATTAAACCACCTGTTCTAGCTGCATCAGCAAGAGATTTTACTCTACCATGGAAAAGATAACCGTTTCTATCAAAAACAACTTTTGATATACCTTTAGCTTTTGCTACTTCTGCAATTTTGTTTCCAACGATAGCTGCTTGTTCTATTTTGGTTTTGCCTTTAGCCAATTCAGCAACATCTTTTATAAGAGATGAGGTTGAAGCAAGTGTTAAACCAGTTAAATCATCTATCAATTGAACCGAAATCTGTCTATTACTTCTGTAAATAGACATTCTAGGACAATCTGAAGTACCAGAAATTGTTTTTCTGATTCTTCTTTTAATTTTTGCTCTTCTTTTAATTTTGTCGAATGCCATATCCAATCTTTTTTACTTACCTGCTGACTTGCCAGCTTTTCTTCTTAATTTCTCGTTGGTGAACTTGATACCTTTACCTTTGTATGGTTCAGGTGGTCTTATAGCTCTAATTTTAGCAGCAACTTGACCTAGTAATTGTTTATCAGCACACGTCATAATAATTTTTGGATTACTTCCTCTTTCCGATTTCGTTTCCAAAGTTATTTCTGAAGGAATTTGAAAAACAATTTGATGAGAGAATCCTAATGCTAACTCAAGCATGTTGCCTTGATTTGTAGCTCTGTATCCTACCCCAACTAATTCTTGTTCTTTTCTGTAACCTGTACTAACACCTACAACCATATTGTTGATAAGTGAACGGTACAAACCGTGTAATGCTTTATGTCTTTTTTGCTCCGTTGGACGGCTAACAATAAGCTCTTTTCCTTCGATCGACACGGTGATATCAGAATCAACTTTTTGTGAAAGTTTTCCTAATGGTCCCGACACAATTACGGTATTGTCTTTTTCTATCTTTACTTCTACTTTGTCAGGTAGAGTAATTGGTAATTTCCCAATTCGTGACATTATCTATTGTTTTTTAATATACGTAACACAAAATTTCACCACCAACATTCAACGAACGTGCTTCTTTATCAGTCATTACACCTTTTGAAGTCGAAACGATTGAAATTCCAAGACCATTTAATACTCTTGGCAATTCTGCACATCCACGGTATTTTCTAAGACCAGGTTTACTGATTCTGTCGATTTTTTTGATAGCCGCTGCTTTCGTGATTGGATGATATTTTAAAGCAATCTTAATGGTTCCTTGAGGACCTTCTTCGTCAAATTTGTAACTTAAAATATAACCCTTATCGAGTAATACTTTGGTCATTTCTTTCTTTAGGTTCGATGCAGGTATCTCAACTACTTTGTGGTTTGCTTTTTGAGCATTCCTTATTCTTGTAAGAAAATCTGCGATAGGATCTGTAATCATAATCTATTATCCTCTATTATTTATTTTACCAACTTGCTTTTGTAACTCCAGGGATTAAACCTGCTGAAGCCATTTCTCTAAATGTTAATCTGCTAACACCAAACTGGCGCATATAACCTCTAGGTCTTCCAGTTAATTTGCAACGATTGTGCATTCTTACTGGTGATGAGTTTTTTGGTAGCTTTTGTAATCCTACAAAATCACCTTTAGCTTTTAATTCAGCTCTTTTTTTCTCAAACTTCTTTGTTAATTTAGCTCTTTTTACTTCGCGAGCTTTCATTGATTCTTTAGCCATTTCTCTATTTTTTTAGATTTTTAAATGGTAATCCAAATTCTTTTAATAATGCATAT
>Ga0302288_1000574_pt1 | contig 28674 bp, 12 predicted proteins | sample III_Fen_N1_1_FD_194549 | JGI IMG/M metagenome (GOLD analysis project Ga0302288, IMG submission 194549) | Peat permafrost microbial communities from Stordalen Mire near Abisko, Sweden - III_Fen_N1_1 | ecosystem: Environmental > Terrestrial > Soil > Wetlands > Permafrost | place: Sweden: Abisko...
CTATTGATTAGATCGAACTCCGGTTATTAAAGAGAATTTAATTATTTACTTATTATACGGATTGAAGAAATGTAGCAGTCCAATCTTCGCCCACTTGATTGGCCTTAACATTTCTATTCATCGGCATTATACCAGAATGGTTTTGGATTGATATAGAAATGCACTTGGTATAATTTGTGTATAATATTTCGGTACTCCGCACCTTTTATTGGCATTTCAACATACATACTACAACTATCAACGGTACTATGCACCTAAAATGCCTGGTTCATTTTACCAATCTAAATGGTCTTTATTAATCTAACGTAAATTCAATAAGGTAATAAGGTAAACGCTCTTTCACCATACTCTGCTACTAAGGTTTCCTTAGCAAATAAGGTTTCAAAACAATTCATTTTGATAGATTCAAAGTTTACCGCAGAGAAAACCCCAGCCAACCATAGGCTTGTCTGGCGGGGAGATAAAAACGCCTCTGCCTGACGGCAAGGCAGGGAGTTTCGCAGAGAACAGGCAATTAAATCTTTGGGATCTATAATGGATGGCGTGGGTAAAATATTCATTTATCGATTATTATTTGAGAAATATCCATTTCATGTTAGGCTAAAATCCGTTAGCCATCTGATTTTAGCTGTCAGAAAGCGGCATAGCCGCATAATATTTGTAGTAAAAAATAGATAAAATCAGAAAAGGTGCAGCGCACCGGAATATTACAACAGATAATTTGTGCATAATATTTCGGTACTCCGCACCTTTTATTGGCATTTCAACATACATACTACAACTATCAACGGTACTATGCACCTAAAATGCCTGCTTCATTTTACCCATACAAAACATTATAGAGCCAATCTTTGCGATCTTTGAGTTTAAATATTTTTTAGCGTGTTGATTATACCGATTGAAGAAATGTAGCAGTCCAATCTTCGCCCGCTTGATTGGCCTTAACATTTCTATTCATCGGCATTATACCAGAATGGTTTTGGACTGATTGAGATTTGCATTTGGTATTATTTGCTATTCACCCACTGAATAGTTACTGTTTTTCACTTTCTGCCTTTTCGTACTGGGCTCAGTACTTCTTTCAGTAATAAATTGCACAAAAAAAAAATTGGTAACCCGAACAACGTTCAGATTACCAATTCAGGTTTATCCATTAGAAATTTTAACTAATCAAACATGTGGATGTACCAGTTTTCTTTATTCATCAATAAGGCCTTCATCGCTGCACGTTGAGCGACAGGGAATTTTGCAGAGACCTTGTTGGCAAGGAATGAAGGGTCGTTACGACGATTGGCAACCCGAATTAAGTCATAAAAACGTTCACCCTCAAAAGCCAATTCTCTGGCACGTTCGTCCAGAATATTTTCTTCAATGTATAACTGCAAATCATAAGTACTTATTGAATTTATATAACCAGTTACTTCATTGGTGTATGGATCATGAATGTAAATAGGAAGACTAGCCGATATCAATCCATTACCCGTAAGCCCAACACGGCCACGAATACCTAGTTGACGTCGGGTTACCAGCACATCGTAATTACTTCCGTCGTTTACAATGTTTAAAGCAATACTTTTGTTTGTTTTAATCGTACCATTCGGATCATTCGGAGTCCAATTATATGCATACCAGGTATAAACCTCGGCCAGGTATAGTTGAATACCGCCTGCTCTGTAAACGATGAAATTGGCATCCTCATCGTACGTTAATTTATTGATTGAATATTTGTAAACCATCGTATCAACTCCATCCATCAGTGAAGTATAGCTACGAACATCCCGATCCATCTTAAATTGGAGCATTAAATTATACTGTGAACCAGATAATGCGACACTACCATTTTTAGCATACAAAAAAGATGCGCCATAACCACGGTAATCACCAGGGGTTCCACGTGAATATTTACTCAATGTAGTAAGCCATGGTTTTGTACGATCCGGTTCAACAAGACTATAACCTCTCCAGGTAGTTTCCCACTTATCAATAGCAGTCTTGGTAGGTTTAAGCATATATTTATGAGCTGAAACCGGTTCAAATAAATTCTGAAAATCGTTTTGCTGCTGATTTGCTTTATTAAAACTTATTGTAAAAATGTGTTCACTACGATCAATCCCATTAAAAATATTTTCCCACGAACTATTTTGAAAAGTCTTGTCGAGCTGGTAACGATATTCAATGTCAGGATCGTAGCAATTGGTAATAAATTCCAAATGGGTTCTTGCTTTTGACAAATCGCCCGAAGTCAGGTACATCTGCCCAAGTAACGCATGGTATGCATACGTATTCCAAATTGCAACTTCCCAGGTTTTATCTAAATTAACTGTGTAATGGTTCACGCCTACTACCCTTACTTCTTCTTCCAATTGTTTACAGAAAACCTTGGTTACCATATCAACATCATAGAATTGTTTTGTGAGGGTAATCGGTTTGTTGTATGTGGTGTCGTTGTGAAATCCGTCCTGTGCAAATACAACATTTACTTTATCGATGTAGGTGGATGATGAATTTAGATATGCCTCAATCTCTTCAACCGAGGTAAGAGATTCCCATATAACCGGGACTTTACCATAAATCCTGACGGCGTTAAAATAAGCCCAGGCACGCATACAAAGAACCTCACCGTACAACTTATCGTAATTGCCGAGGTCGGATACTTTTCTGGTTTGATCAAGTACCTCCGGGTGCTTCGTTTTCAATACCGAAATCATGCTGTTACAAGCCGCAATTAATTTGTAAAAGTTTGTCGGATCGGCATATTTATTTGTTTTTGATACCTTAAAATTATTAATCTCAACTAAATCAGCATCCGCATTGGGTGTAACTGTCAGTAAATCGCCCCGTAACTCGCCCAAAACAACTATCTGTTCAACTAATTTCTGCTGCAATGCATAGAGCCCCATTGCCGTAGATCGATATTCATACCAATCAGTAAACATTTTGTCTTTGGTGACATTCAATTCCTGATCGGGATTAAAAAAATCCTTACAGGAGGGCAGAAATACCACCGACATCAAGAGTGATAGAATAATAACGGAATATTTCATCTTTTTAAGCATGATAACTATTTAATATATTTTACAATCCAAGTTTAATACCAATAATAAATTGCCTTGCCTGTGGAGTTTGTCCATAATCAACTCCTTGTTCGCTATGTGAATAGGAGTATGAAAACTCAGGATCGTAGCCTAAGTATTTTGAAATAGTCAGCACATTGTTGGCTGAAACATAGAACTCTGCATTTCTAAATTGAAGAAATTTATTTGGAAGCTTGTAGCTCAGTGAAACATTGGAAATACGCAGATAAGAACCATCTTCTAACCATCGTGTCGAAAAAGCAGAATTACCGATCGGATCGTTCATTAATGCACGAGGAACATTCGTAACCTGGCCTTCCGTTTCCCATCTGTTCAAAACATTGGCGCTTTGATTATCAAGACCAGTCATCTTCTCGTTCTGATACCTTACATAGTTGAATATTTTATTTCCTGAAACAAAATTCACATAGGTATTCAACGTCCATTTTTTGTAGGTAAACGTATTCTGCAATCCACCATAAAAATTAGGCATCGACGATCCTATCGCTGTTTTATCGTATTGATTAATAATACCATCAGGAGTACCATTTGGCCCGGAAATATCCTTAAATTTAGCATCACCAGCAGAGTAGCTGACAAACTTATCATTCGTCAGTTTTGCTGCGGCAGCTTCATCCGAGGTAGCATAAACTCCCTCATAAACATATCCATAGAAACTATTTGCGGCCGAACCTACCTGATCTACCGTTTCGCCCCCGGTTATCTCGTTAATGAGCTGATCCCCTTTCAACGAAGTTATTTCGTTCTTAACTTTGGTGACGTTTGCCTGAACATCCCATTTAAATGACCTTCCATCAATCACCCGAAGCGAAACATTTAAATCGAAACCTTTATTTTCCATTTTTCCACCATTTTCTGCCCGGAAACTATATCCATAGTAGGATGCCATTGGAGTCATAATCAACATGTCGTTGGTGGTTGTTTTGTAAACATCAGCAGTAATCTTCACCCGATCGCCAAACAAAGCGATATCAGTTCCACCATTGAGCTGGCTAACAGTTTCGTAACTCAAATTATTGTTTGGCATAACAGCAGGATACAAACCAACAGCTCCCCGGTATTTTCCGGTAGTATAATAATCAGAGCCATTTGATTCGCCTACATCATCATTACCGGTTTTTCCGTACGACAACCTTAATTTAAATTCGTCAAGCCAACTAAACTTTTTGAAAAAAGATTCACTTGATAAACGCCATCCGAGACTACCACCATAGAATAATCCAAAAGGATTGTTTGCAATTTTCAGGGTATGAATCGCATTATCGCCAACTCTTGAGGAGCCGTCGAGTGAAACGCTGGCTGAAGCCAGGTACTTATCCTTGAATGCATAATTAACACTTTCGTAGAAAGAAACTGAGTTCCAATTGCGGTTTGCGCCACCAAGTTGACGTAAATTATCGGTACCGTCCTGTAAATCTCTATACTGATCGTTTGCAGAAGAATTCATGGTAAGCCCCCAGTCAAGCTGATATTTATTCGTCATCAAATTCCATCCCGTGTTTGAGGTGAAATTGTGAATTTTGTTGAACACCTTTTTGTACGACAGATACGTATTGTTGTAGATCGAAAACAGATAATCATTGGTAGCTTTCGTTACATTATAAGCTTCATTGTTGTAATAATGAGCCATTCCATGGTTAGGCATAAAAATCTGCTCTTGCAGGTTATTGTAAGTTAAACTAAAATTGGTTAACAACTTCAGGTCTTTTGAAAGATCAGCTTCAAACCCCATGGTCGAAAGGAAATGATAATTGCTGTTTGATGCCTTATAACTATTAATAATCGCTAACGGATTACTAACGCCAAGTTCATCCACTTCGGTAAGTGAAGTATTCATCTTCCCATTCAGGTCATATTGGTAAGGACTCGACATCGGCGATTTGCCCAAAGCTGCCAAAATAGGATTCGTTTCTTTCACCTTAGCCGATTCCTTCATATTCGAAGCATTGTAATTCAACGAAACATTCGCATTCATCCGTAACCACTTAAACACGTTTAAACGACTTACAAACAAAATGTTATAACTATCATAGCTAGTAGATTTGATGATCCCTTTGCTTGAGGTGTACCCAAAAGAAAGACCATAACGAGCAATTGCATCACCCCCTTTTACCCTCAGGTTCAAGTTGTAAAACGAAGCATCTGCAAATATTTTATCCTGCCAGTTGGTGTTGCTCTGATAATCAATATACCGCGCATCCTTCGGAGTCAGAAAAAGATTTGGATAATTAAGTTTGGCGGTTTCTTCATAAATACCCGAGGAGAAAAGTTCCTCATTAATCAATGTTTTATGCTGACTGGCATTCAATTGCGGAATCTGGTTTGAAGGTGCCAGCGAATAACCTGAACGCAAATCAACATCAATGGATGTCTGAGTAGCGCTTGGATTAAGGGTTTCAACAAACACAAGACCATTCGAAGCTTTTGAACCATAAATGGATGTAATTGCAGGATCCTTAACTACTGTAACGTGCGATATATCAAGCACATTAATAGCAGATAAAGGATCGTAGGAAAATCCATCAAGATTGGATTTGAAAATTCCGGGGTTTTCCATCGGAATACCGTCAACAACATACAAAGGCTGGCTATTTGCATTGAGAGAATTTATTCCATGTATAAAACTAACAGCACCGGAACCTGGCGCTCCATCCCTCCGAACTACATACATACCGGGAATCTTGCCTTGCATAAATTCATCAATTGAAATTGCAGGGGTTTTATTGTTGTCGCCCGTGTTTAAATCGAAATAAGATGAGGTTATATCCTTTTTGATGAAGGTCTGAGAAAGAATTTTCAGAGGGTCATCACCGGCAGCTAAATCATTGTCTGTCAAATAGATTTTCAGCGTATTCCGATTGTTCAGAAAAACTTTTCGTACTTTAAAATCACTAACCGGAGAAACAATTAACCAATTATTCCCCGTGCTCGATTTAATCGTAAATTCGCCAGCATCGTTGGTAACGACAGGTAACTGACGTGATCCGTCAATACTGATGGTGATGTTTGGAAGTGGTGTATTTGTTCCAGAAACAATTACTCCTTTAATAAGAATTGAGTCTTGTACCGATTTATCCTGAGCCTGCGATGAAAGGAAATTCAAAAGCAACACAGAAACAATAAATACAGCTTTTTTCAAGGGTGCAATGGTGAATAGGTTATTAATCATTGTATCAAATTTCATTTTATGGATTGGAATCTGTTTTATCGATTGGATAACAACAGGTTGAACTGTGTTGAAATCTAATTTTTGAATGCTATGCATTTCAGAATCATTCAAATTATCATTCTGATTGTTTGTTCTATTTTTTAATGCTCGTTTCATCCGTTAAAATTATAAATCGTTTTACTCCTCCGATAATCAGATTTAGTTAGCTAATTTACTTAGATTTTTATAGCGCCGGAATAAATTCAATAACATCAATTGCCAGCCCGTTATTAGGGACTGAAGTACCAGGTCCTTTATACTCAAAGCGAATGATAGCCTTGCCATACTCGGTTATATTATTAACCCAACAATCGAACCTATTGTAACGTCCTCCTATTAATGGTGTAAAACTAGACCCGGTAACACTCTTGATCGTTCCTCTACCTTTAACATACGCGTAATAGTCAAATGTAGTGGCTAAAACATCATTTACATACACGTCATAAACTCCTCCAATGTCCATGTGAGTCGTAATGACCATTCTATACTTCCTGGGGAAAAGGTCCTTTGTCGGAAATTGAAGCACGAAAGTGCCTGTATATCCTTTTGTGAAATTTACCACCAGAAGAGAATCGTTTGAAAGCCCCTTGATGTAGTTATTCGTTACATTGAATGTGGAAGGACTACTACTTACTGAAACATTCTTTCTCCAGGTATATTTGTTAGCACCTGTTGATATGCTTAACCATTCACCCTCATATTTTTCGGTTCCTGAGAACAATGAATCGGGTACAGAGAAGGTTTTGTAATCGTAAGTCACCCCATTGCTACATAGATATCTGTCAGTTGGCGTATAACTTACAATAATACTATCCTGGTTAATATTTGTCATGTTAAATCTTTTGCGCTTCGTTAAAAGATCCGTAGTTTTAAATTCGGAGGCATCTAACATATTCAAAAAGACACCATGTTCAAGCAAGTGAGGAATTAAAATTTCCTGCTGCCATTTCATCGGAATATCTTTATAATCGTTGAAATTTCCACCAAGTTTATGAGCCATTTCGGTTAAACCAGCTTCATAAGTTGCTTGCCTGGGAAATGCTAAAGTTGCAGTCCATGCCCGGTATTCTTTTGACATATCAAATTGATATTTCAGGTACACCTTATTTTCCCTGGTGGATACCGTATCATAAACAGTCCTTCCTTTACTGTCGTATCCAATGGCACGGCTCTTAACTTTATCAAGAACAATCGAATCCTTGCTATCGATATAGGCTTTCAGATACGAGTTGCTTTGAGCAAAATATTCGTATAGATTCGGTTTTGGCTGTGCCACTTCACTCAAGATAAAAAACTTACCATTGAGGTATAGAGGACTTTCGAAAGACATTGGAAGTCCATCATAAGTCGATTTTCCACCTACACTTTCGAAGGTTGAAAATTTCTCCTCCATGGTCTGAAGTTTACGTTTTCCCTGAATATCAACTGGCTGCACCAATTCCCTGGCAATATTGTAATTAAGAATTGTAGCCCCAATATCTTTTGATTGCATCAGCTTTTCAATTGCGGTATTGTCGGGAATGAAAAGCGTATAGGTATCATTCGATTTAAAGAGTGAATCAAGTTTGTATTTGACCATTAAATCTACAAACCGTGATAAATCACTTCTTCCTTTTACCGCATCCCAAACATTTGTATTGATGGTTTCGGGTACTTTGGTATAGTGATCATCCCAAGTTGTTTTTGTACAGCTTGATAGTATCAGGATGAATATTGTTATTAGAATTCCAATTTTTGATTTCATCGTTATATAGTTTGTTAGATTGGTTCGAACCGGATTAAATCCCATTTCAACAAGCCAGGAATAAGTGATTTAACTTGAACAGTATGCGTACCGTACTTCTTAAAATCAACAGCTCCAATATTGACCGAACTGTATGGGTTGTATGAGGCACCACCTGTGGTCAAATCGATTAGTCCTCCCAGTTTATTCCCATCAATAGAAACTTCTACTACCGCATTTGCTTTACTGTATGCATCGGCTTTAAATATCACATTATATTTCCCTTGTATTATTTTAGGCAACTGGTAGGTAATTGTAAAATCACCATCAATTTGCAGGTAATCTTTACTCTCCGCTTGCTCAGAAGTTCCAAGATTTTCCACATAATATAATTTCGATCCCGACCAGGTAACATTATTGATCACCTTTGGATCATCAATCAGGAAGGTTCCACCCTTTCTGCGATATTCAACCATCGTAGAGGTAGGCGCATCCCAAAATTCGAACGAAACAACTGCCCTTGAAGGAACCTGAGGTTGTAATATCTGATCGATGAAATGGATGGTTCCACTTTGAGTTACCACATTACTGGCATCATAATTAATTCCTACATAGTCAGTATAAGTCGTAATGCCGTTGTTGACGATTGAATCAAAGACTTGTTTCCCTTTATTAATTACAATATCAAGTCCCGTCCCATTTATATTCAAAGGTATATCGGCAAACGTATTGTAATTAGTGGCCTGAAGCTGAGATGTAAAATTATTCAAATACAAACTCTGGTTCAGAAAATGATACCCAACAAACTGATTTAATGGATTTGTACTATTTCCGTAATCGCTCCTGTCGGGACTGATTGCCTTTGCCAAATCGTCAAACGAATTAATGTTTCGTTTTTTGTAAACGGCATCAGGTTCGACCAGAACTGTAAATGGCAACAGGGTCTGATCTTTTAATTTCATATCCACGTCAATAATTTTATTCATTCCAGTCGCTTCAATTGCCGATAGCAGAATTGAATAACCGGCATTACTTTTCAACCAACCATAGCTATTCTGAGTAACAGGTACAAGCATTTTGCTTAATACATGAACATATCCATTCGATACTTCGATGTTGGTCTTGATAACCGGAGCAAGATTATTGATTTTAAAATAAGTAGTGTCGGGTTGAATAATGTAATTTACGTTCAGATAATCACCTGAAAGTGTTGGTTCGGTGAAGGCTCCAAATGGAAAATCGACAGTACTAACTCCTATATCTACAACGTGATATCTTGCAAGAGATGAAACATAAGCTTTGTCCTTCAATAAATCGTCCAACGAAGAATACTTACCACTTCCCTTGATGAAGTCATCAACAGCCGTATTGTTTGGAGCAAACAGCGTGTAATCAGTTCCATCCGGATTATACGCGCTTAATGCCTTATCAAGTTCTGCTGCTTTAATAATTTCAATAAAGCTTGAAAAGTCGGCTTTATTTGCAACCAGATAGTCGTAAGCGGTATATTTTCTCATGTCCTTGAACTCAGCTACGACAGCTGTCTTTGTGCATGAATATTGCATCGAAAGAGCAATAAACACACTTAATATGATCAAAATTCTTTTCATCGGTTAGAAAATATAATATGGATTTTGAACCAGGTTTTTATTATGCTCAATTTCGCTTTTCGCAATAGGCAGATACCAACCAAGTGGGTTTGTTAGTCGTGCTGATAAAATGCGTTTTTGTGTTGATGCTACGTTTGCTACCAGCACATCAAGTAGTTTAGCTTTTCTGCTGAAATTATTCCGGCGTCCCATGCGCAGCAAATCGAACCAGCGTTTCCCTTCGAATGCCAGTTCAAGGGCACGTTCATCCAGGATGGCATCTTCATAAGCGTCAGGCGAATTTGCGATCGACAGCGGAGTCATATTTGCCCTTGTCCTTATTTTATTAAGAAGATCAGCGGCTTCGGAAAAACGGTTCAACTGAGACAAAGCTTCAGCTTTCATTAAATAGACGTCGGCAAGACGGTAAACGATCCAGTTACAGCTGTGTTGTTCCATTGAGCTACGTACTGTTTTACTATCGGGTTGACTACCCACATATTTCCAAATGAGATAATTATCTTCCGACAATTTAGCAATAGATGCATCTTCACCCCTTGTTACTTCAACTGAGGATTTTTTGGCAAATAAATCGATTGCGCGCTGACTTGGTAAATATTGATTGGCGTCCCGGTTTGTCATCCCATACGTGCTGTTCTTTTGGTTGTTTAGGTCACTAAACTGGAACTCAAAAATACCTTCCAGCGAATTTCCCGGATAAAATAATTCGAACCACACCGTACCACTCAGTAATACATATTTGGGGTTGGCCATTATCCGGTCACATGCTTCAACACAACCATTGTAATCGAACATCCAAAGACAAATATCAGCAATAAGCGCATCGTACGAAGTTTTGGTTGCACGACCTTTATCTTCCGCAATAGTCATACTATACGTATCAGCGGCATAGTTACGATTATCATTCAGATCTTTAAGCATTTGTGTCAAAATCTGATCGCCATCGGTTTTAGGGATATAAAAGTCAGAAGCATCTGTTTCGGAAGGAGTTAAGACCAACGGAACATCTTTAAAAGTCCTTACCAGATAGAAATAACTAAGACTGCGCAGAAAATAAGCCTCCGCCAAATAACTTTGTAACTGAAAATCGGTAAATGTATTGTCGACTTTCTGAACACCAGGTGCATTTTTAATCACTTCGTTACAGTAATTAATTACCTTATAAAAGGACGACCAGTCACAAAGACCATTATCTGAATTAATGTTGCTCTGCATCACCTTATATTGATCAGAAGTCTGACCATAAATAGAATAGGTGACCATATCCCCACGAGCTTCGCCGTATGTAAATAAATTACCATTGTTGGAAGCAAACGTTTTATACGCACCCATCACAACGGCATCAACATCCGATTTTGTTTTCCAGAATGCCTCACGGACCAATCCACTGTTAGGAAGTAACTCCATGTAATTGGAACAGGAAAATTGAAGAAACAACGTAAAAAACAACAGAATAAACCGTATTTGAAATATCTTTTTCATATTTATATTCATTGGAATTAAAACCCTACAGCTAAACTAATTGTAACCACTTTTGAAACTGGAGTCTTGGCATCATCTTTACCAATACTAAATGGATCTGAAGCGTCCTGCCCTACTTCAGGATCTTGCCCGGTATATTTCGTGAAAGTCAATAACTTACGGGCGCTAATCGTAAAGCTCGCACTTTGCAGAGATAGTTTACGGCATAAGTCAGCTCCCAGTTGATAACCAAGTTTTACCGTATTTAAACGTATAAAATCACCTTTTTCGACATACCGGTCCGATCCCAGGTTATTGGCAGGATTATCCATACATGCTCTGGGCAACAAGCCTGGTTCTTCTTGTCCCTGAACTCTCCAACGGCTCAGAACGGCTTTACTTTGATTATCCTTTCCAGTCATACCTTCAGCATTAAGAGCGGTCATATTAATAATATCGTATCCAAGACGATAATAGAAAGAAAAAGAAAAGTCCCAGTTTTTATATCTGATCGAGTTTCCAAAACTACCCGTTAAGGTAGGGTTTGAGTCACCAATATAAACAGCATCGTTCAAATCAATTTTGCCATCATGATTTATATCTTCATAAATTGCATCACCACCCTTAAATAAATAAGTTCCTTTATAGGTCATTGGAATTGGATTATGCTTGCTATCATACATGATATTACCACTGGCATCTTTGGCAACTGCATCGGCATCCGAAGCATAAACCCCTTTGTAACGGAAACCGAAAAAGGAACCCATTGCTTGTCCCGGAACTATCTTTTGTGGATATTCACCATTATTGATCGAAACATTCTTCTCAGTAACAAAATTGTCAGGAAGTTTCATAAATGTATTTATATTTTGAGAGGCATTAAAATCAATCTTATACAACCAATCCTTTGTCTTGACGATCGACCAGGCTGTGCTGAATTCCCACCCGATATTTTTCATCTCACCACCATTGTAGTATTGCAATTTATCATACCCTGAGGATGTTGGTATCGAATAACCTTGCCAATTATTTGAAGGAAACATGATATCGGTAGTATATTTTCTGTAAACCTCAGCAGAAACAAAAAGATGGTCTTTAAAAAAATTCAAATCAGCGCCAAAGTTTGTTGAAGTAATTGATTCCCACTTAAGGTTATCCAACTGAATTTTAACAGGTACAATTGCCGCATTCGTAATATAACTACCAGAAGATTCAAAAGTAGCAAAACGTGCATAGGCATCGCCCGGTGGACGCCCCGAAGTTCCCCAACTTGCACGCAATTTGCTTTCGCTTAACCAATTTGAACAATTTGACAAAAATGGTTCGGATGAAAAACGCCACCCTAACGAAACACCTTCGAATACCCCCCAACGGTTATTGGCGCCAAAAGCCGAGTTTGCATCTGCCCGAACGATGGTTTGTAACATGTAGCGGTCTTTGTATTTGTAGTTCCAGCTAAACGCAGCGCTCAGCTCACGTTTCTCCGTGAGACCCGATCGAAGCGATTTAGCCCATGAGGAAGCATTAGGAGGGTCAATTATCTGTCCACCAATAGCAGGATCTTGAATATCGGAACTTGGAGAATTCGTACTCTCAAGAACCGTATACTGAGATCGATATTGACTGGTTATCCAACCGAAAGTACCCGTCATGTTATGATCTGTTTTCTTAAACGGAACATTGTAAGCAAACATAGATTCAGTTCGAAATGTAGAAGATTGAGAATTTGTTTCGGAAGCCCTGTTCGCTAAATAACTTAACCAGTCAACGCCAATGGCATCATAAGGCAGAAATGTATTACTTTTTGTTCCATTGAAACTGAAAGAGACCGATTCCCTGAAAGATAGCCAATCAGCAAAAGTATATTTTAACTTAAAGTTGTTTTCAAGATTCGTTTCATCCGAACTATTTTTACCCAATTTGGCAACAGCAACCGGATTAAAATAATCCTGCCCACTTCCCTGATAATTAGTGACCGGATTGAAATATTCACCTGTAAGATTTCCTTTCTCATCATATTCCATGACGCTCATGTTTGGAGCTTTCATGTATGCCATTTCCCTGACATTTCTAGTCTGCCATCCATTGGATAAACCCATCACATAATTTTGATCACGTTTCATGTTGTTGTAATTAAACTCAACAGTAAACAAAATCTTCTTCGACAGGAAATAATCGAGGTTCACACGTGTTGAAAAGGTTTTTGCATCCGTGTTAATGGTCGTACCACCTTCATCCACATAACTAAAAGAAGTAAGGTATCGGGTCTTTTCGCCTCCGCCCGAAACCTTAAAATAATGATCGTTGGTCATCCCAACTTTGGTAAGTAATGATAACCAATTCGTATTGGCCGAATAATTGTAAAAATCTTTATAATCCCTGTTGTAAGCAATTTCGTTTGGCACATCGAATATACCTTTACTGTTATGCAATTCTTCGAGCTGAAGCGTGGTATATTCGTCACCGTTCAGCATCGGGATTGCAGCGGGCTGAAAATTAATACTGCTCTTGTACTGGTAATCAAACTGCACTTTACCCATCTTACCCCGGTTGGTTTCAATCAGCAGAACTCCGTCGGCGCCTTGTGATCCATAAGCGGCAGTAGAAGCAGCATCTTTTAATACCTCAATCGATTTAATATCCTGCAACGCAATGTTGATCATGCGGCTAATATCCTGCGAGTCGGAAGAACTTAGGTCGAAACCGCTTGGTACCGTCGTCTGAGGAATACCGTCAATAACAATCAAAGGCTTGTTATTTCCCATTGAACTCAACCCCCGGATCACAATTTGGGAACCTGATCCCGGATCACCCGAAGCGCTGATAATATCCAACCCGGCAACTTTACCTTGCAGTGCATCGGCTGCCGAAGTAATACCTTCGTTCTTCATCTCCATCAGATCAACCTTTACCCGCGACGATGCATTATCACGTTCTTCGATATTGGTAAGCTGATTATCAGATTTCGCTTTTGAAGTAATTGTAAACTGCGACAATTCAATATCGGTAGAAACCAACTCGATTACGATTGATTTTCCGGCAACAGGCTTAAAAACTTTTGCCTGATAACCAATAACTGAAACTTTCATTGTATTGGCCTGATTCTTCATTTCATAAACGAAGTTGCCGTTCACATCAGTTACTGTTCCATTTACTACGCGGTTAGTTTTATCAGATTCAACGATCGTGGCACCAATCACAGCAGATTTATCCTTCTGATCTATTACCTTTCCGCGAATGGTCATTTTAGTCTGAGAATAAGCTCCTATAAAACTGCAAATCGCAAAAATCAGAATTATGGCTTTTTTAATTTTTTTCATGAGTTGAAAAACCTTAGGTTTAAAATATTCTTATAATACTGGTTTTCTATTTGGTATATACCTGATCAAATAACAAAGGCTTCTTGATTTCGTGTATAACACCGTTGTTCATTGAATTAGGAAAGGCTCTGGCCGGATTAATGGAAACATTGGCATCTAAGTCTAAGTCCCTTCCTGTAATAACGTTAGCCTTCGCTGATTCATTCACAACGACACCCTTACTTCCGTCTTTATAAGGAATGATAATTTGGTCAACTCCTGTTTCAATTCTGATTTTAGTATTTATCGTAGTATAAGGAGTAGAACTTTCATCAATCCGGGCTGTTTCGTAATATCCGCTTTGTTTGTTCCCATCAGTAAAAATCAAATCACCCTGAACAAAATGCATCATAACAAAATTTTTAAGTTGAGCGGTTGTCAATGAATTGGTATCAATTGTATTTAATAAGGAATCGGTAGGTGCAAATACGGTGTAGTTTTGATTATTGGACATAAAAGTATACTTACCCAGCTTGTCGAGACTAAGCCCCGCTTTTCTAATTAATTGATGAAACTTTGGATAGTTGGTCGATATCTGTGAAAAGAGATCTGTCGTTCTGAAACTAAACCAATTAGAAATTTCATACGTGACACCATTATCGGCATTGGTGCTAATTTGCTGAGGAATATCGACAACAGGTATAACTCCTTTGTACCCATAAGTAGTAGCGCCAGTACCTTTAACCTCCCCGGTAACATTATTAAAAATGATAAAATTACCGGCTAAATTCTTGATAAATTCTTTTCGTGCCATTCCCTTTGGACGATCTGTGGCTACATGGTTTAAAAGGAGCAACCGAAGGTCATCAACTGTAAAATATTGCGCCTTAACTTGAGGAGCCAGTTGTATCGCTTCGAAAGTGCCACCATTTGTACCCGGTGTATAAATAAAAGATGAATCGATTGAACTCAGTTCGTCACGTTCAACAAAAAAAGAATAATTGGCATCTTTTCTTTTCAAAGCCGACAATAAAGAGGCTTTCTCAATGGCATTCATCACCTTTGAAAAACCTTTACGTGTATAAATTGGCCCGGTAACACTACTGAATGCACGAGGTACAACCGGCTTATTTACTCCTATGAAGGTACAATTGCTGCCATATACCTTTTGAACGATACTTGATTCATCAATCGTAAAAATATCATTTTCACCACTTGTAAAACCTTTTTGTACATCAGTGAGATAGACAGGATTACTTGACAGAGAAGAGTTCGCAATTATCTTCTTTATATTCTCCGGGGCAGCTTCGATACTCCCCCAATTATTACCTCCTGCGAGATACTGGCTCTCCAACTGGTTTAATGCCTCATTGGTAGGAGCAACAATTCCCTTATGATAGCGAGTTGTCACATTTGAAACTTTATCAGTAGTCCCTTTAGGTGTTGTTGTATTTTCAGTTATAATATTAAACAGCAATTTGGGATAATAGATCGTAAATAATGAGTCAACAACCTTTCCTTGAGCAGCACCAGCCTGTTTATTGGTTTCTGTCTCGTTGTAAGTAAACTCTGAGAATTCGTTCACCAGATTGAGGTATTTTGAATACGAATTTCCACTACTGTTGTCAGCCAGCAATTCGGCACCACTTTTCAGAGGTTCAACAACACGGTCGATCACATAAATAAAACCATTCTCGGCAAAAATCTCATCACTAATAATTTTTGCTCCAACGTAATAAAGGTCGGTAACAGCTTCAAATTGCCTTCCAAAATAAAATGCATAATCGGAGCTTGCCGTCAAATTATAAATATCAAAATACTCTTTATAAAAAACAGGCGCATTCTTTCTGGCATCCGTAAAGACCCGTCGGTGCCAACTGGTAGCAGTCGTATCAATAACATCCTGACGTTTAGGCTGTGTCCCGTCCCCGTTCTTTTTGTACTTACTCCAGGCCACACCATACAGCCTGTTCTTTTCGCGTAACAATGTTTCACGTTTGTACCCTTTGGGTTTATTATTACTCATGTCCAGAGAATCAATCCAGCCATTAATATCGACAGATGTTAACTGTTTCTTACTCCATGCATTTTGAACCAAAAGATACTTAACCATGTTTAGTACTTCTGATTTGGGGATGTCAGAAACCTTCTTGTACTTCGGATTATCCTGAAAATACTTTGTAAAAGCATCATTCGAAGGAGCAAAAACGGTATAACTACCTGAGACATCAATAATAGTATCGTAGCCCGAAACATGAAGTAACTCGGCAAAGGTAGAGAGTTCAGGTTTTGTCAGTATTTGTGTATATAGTTTTCCGGCGAGCCAGGTAGGACGATCGTATTTCACGAAATCCTTTTTACACGCAAAAAACAGTAACACCAATAACGAAATTAAAATTAGTTGTTTATTCTTTGTCATTTTAAATATATATTGAAAAAAACAAATTGAGATAGATTTATCAACGGCACAAATGTATTAAAAAACAAAAATTAACAACAGCAGTAAATTGATCATTTTTTTACAAATTATTAATATACAGCTGTGTATGTGTTAAAAGAGGTTAATTTATGCTACACCTGATTGATTTGTGCTATTTTTAGTTGTCGCGTTTGGCATTCCTTTCTGCCTGTATGCCGATGGCGTAACATTAAATTGTTCCCGGAAGCACTTTACAAAATAGGATAAATTATTAAATCCCAGGCTATATCCTATTTCCTTTATTGAAAGGTCAGAATTTGACAATAAATCACATGCCTTATGTAACTTGAACATCCGAATAAACTCGACAGGAGAAAGACCCGTAAGCGCTTTCAGTTTTCGGTATAAATGAGTCGTGCTTATATTTAAATCAGACGATAACTTCTTTACATTAAAATCAGATTCAGAAAGGTTATCTTCGAGCAGTTGCCTTAACTTAACAATGAATTCATCATCTCGGGAAAGATTAGAGCTGGACACTTCGACCATGAAATTTTGAACCATGTATTTTTCCCTGATCAATTCACGATTTTTAATCAGTCGCGAAATCTGAGCTTTAATAATGGTCATGTCGAAGGGTTTGGTGACATAAGCATCAGCGCCTCTCTCATATCCCGAAACAATGTGCTCGGAAGCATTGTTGGAAGTTAAAAGAATGATCGGAATGTGACAGGTTTTGCTGTTTTCCTTTACTTTTTCACAAAGTTCGTATCCATCCATTTTAGGCATGATAACATCCGAAATCACAATATCCGGAATAATCTTACAGATAATCTCGTATCCTTCCCTTCCATCGCTGGCTTCATGACATGTGTAGGATGCCGATAGGATGCTTTTTAAGAAGGTCCTCAAATCAGTATTATCTTCAACAATAACAATGGAGAGCTCCTTGCCTTTGTTCTCCTTGTTCTCAATCTCAACGACCTGTTCGCTTTCGTAAACATCGTTGTTATACGAAAAATTAGATTTTTTAGAATCTTCTGTCAGATCATTTACATCAATTTCATCAAACGGTAAGAAAACATGAAAGGCCACCCCTATTCCATTAACTGACTCAACTTCGATACTTCCCTGATGCATTTCAATCAGCGACTTTGAAAATGATAACCCGATACCGGCACCTTCAACATTTTCGCTTACTTTATAAAAACGCTCGAAGATTTTAACCTTATCCTCATCCGAAATATCTTTGCCTTCATTAAACACAGTAATCTTGATTTGCTTTTTTCCGTTCTCTTTTTGATCAGAATTTAAGGAAATGACCTCCAACGAAATCCTAATTGAATTATTCTCGCTGGTATGTTTAAATGCATTCGACAATAAATTATAAAGTACTTCTTCTATTTTTTGACTATCAATCTTTACCAATATCGATTTATCAGGAACCTGTACGTTTAAATTGGCTTTTCTTCGGGTTTCAAGTCCTTTGAAATTAGCAGATACATCCTTTACCAACGCGACCATATCAACAGTCTGAAGATTCAATTGAAGTTTCCCTGCATTTAACTTTCGAAAATCAATGATCTGATTAATTAAAGTAAGTAAGTAATTCGAATTTCGGTATATCAGGTTGAGGTGATTCTTCCATTTAGGTTCAATACTGGTATAGTTTTGCATCATATCCTCAATAGGGGCAATCACCAAACTTAGAGGTGTTCTTAACTCATGAGCAATATTGGTAAGAAATTTCATCTTATTCTCATTGCTTTCAAATGAAATTGAATCAATCTTTTTCTCGAAAGAAATTTGCTGTCTTTTTATTAACATATATATTACCGCGCCAATCATCGCAAGAATCAACAAAAAGAAAAAGGTTGTCATATACCAGGTTTTGTACCACGGAGGTAAAATGTGTATATGAAGAACTTTCTGCTGGATCGCTTCAACATTATCGTCACTAAATCCGCTAATGAGTAAAGTATATCTTCCATCGGGTATTTTGGAAAAGTAAATATATTTATTGGTTGCCGACAAGGTAATCCACCGGTCATTAAATCCTTCCAATTTATATTTGATCATATTTCCTTCGGGAAATTGATAATGATGGACACCAACACCGATACTAAATGAATTTTTCTGATAAGGTAACTCAATTTTATCAGTTTCATTTAACGATCTCTTCATTATATTCCCTCGGCTAATGGTATCACCAACTTGAACCACCTTGCTCAATATCCGTAAATTAGTTAATCCAATTTTTGGAGGAATCGGGTTATACGTAATTTCATTTGGGTAAAATCTTGTAAAACCGTTATCGCCCCCAAAGAACATTTCACCGTCGGCGGACTCGTACCATGAATTTACTTTAAAAGTTTCACCCTGGATTCCATCCGATTGATTATAGTAAGTATATGTTTTGGCTTTATTATTAAAATCAATTGCAACAATACCCTTGTTGGTACTAACCCATTTTTTCCCTGAACGGTCAGAAAGAATACCTTGGATGTCGTTCCCTGGTAATCCGTTTTCAATCGTCAGGTGCGAAAAAGTATCTGAATCTGTGTTCATGATATTTATTCCTCCTCCCTGAGTGGCAACCCAAAGCTTTCCATCCTTGTTCTCCAAAATGCAATTTATTTCATTGGCATTCAGAAAATCGTTCTTCGGTTTCGTGGCAACAAATTGTTTAAACCTTACAAGAGGCTTCGCATTACCCGATAAATCAAGTTTATCATAAGGAGTTTTCAAAAGATTAATTCCATTGTTGGTTCCAATCCAGAAACGATTTTTGCTATCGATCAGCATCGATATGACTACCCTATCCGAAATTCCTTCCTGATTTGCAGGATCATAGGAAAATTTATAGAATTTTCTTTCCTTATTTTTGCGTAATGCAGGAAAAAAAATCAGACCCTCGCCAGCTGTTCCACACCATAAATTATGATTCTTATCAACAAGTACCTTTCGAACGGTTCCTTCATAAAGAGGTTGCTCGGTTGGTTTGCCATAAATCCATCCTCTACTGGTTTTTTCCAATTTGGCAAGTCCTCCGGTTGATGCGACCCAGAAAACGGAATCCGACTCACGGGCAATATCCCATATATTATTAAAAGATGAAGAAGGATCTGCTTGTTGCCGGTAGCTTAGAACCTGAAACGAAGAAAACCCATTCTTATTTAGTTGTTTTGAAGTAACATTAATACCACCTTGCCTCAACCCAATAAAGATTTCACGCGATGTTCCGTTAAAACACATCACAATATTTCCATTCATCGATTTCGGATTGGAAGGCTCACGTTTGAAAGTATGAAAAGCTTTTTGGTTAAGATTTAAAATACTTAAACCCAACCCTTGATGACCAACCCATAAGTTTCCTGAAAAATCTTCGAATAAACACGTAATACTATTATCAAGAAGAGAACCGACCTGAAGCGGATCGGGTAGATATTGTCCCGTTTGATAGGTCTTGAGATCGACAAACATCAAAGCCGGATCAGCGGAACTAAAATACAATTTATGATCACTAGCCAATAAGAGATTTTGAATATTTTCTCCTTTAGCCACGACCTTCTCTGTAATAACAGATGGATTGACCGAAAGAGTATAAATACCGTCAGTTGTTCCCAAATAAAGTTTGTTTTTTTCCTCACCAGGAATCACCGCATTAATGTGCAAATTAGAGACTATTCTATTCTGAATTTTTATTAAAGTATCCTTATCATTTACGATTAGATCTGCAAGGAGAATTCGTGTTGGACTATAATTATCGGCGAATGAAACCAAAGCCAATCTATTATCAAATGTGTTCATTAAATGAATATAATCATGAACTTCAGTATTCTCCTCATAAAACTTCAGTTTCTTTGCACGGATTCCAGCATTTTGGTTTTTCTGGTTATATACTAAAAAAACACCAGCACTACAATGAATAATTACATTTCCTTTGGACTCATCAAATCCAAATGTATAGAAACTATTTGGAGAAACTCCATCGAGATTTACCAGATGAAAAGTCTGATCCGATTTTCTAAAAACTGAAATGCAAGACAAAGAAGCGACCCATAGATTATCCGATGAATCAATAAATATCTTGTTGAGTTTTTTATCAGACAAACTAAGCGGATTACCAAGTTCGGGTTTGAAAAACTGGAAATCGTAACCATTATAACTGGTTAACCCGGACCATGTAGCAAACCACATTTTCCCTGAATGATCTTGAGCAATGGAATTTATTTCACCATTATACAAACCTTCGTCTGTTCTTAAATATCTAAAATCACCACCAAAGCTCAATTGAACAAAGAATAAAAAAAATATATAAAATAAAAAAGTTGGTTTCATACTTCACTAGTCTATCAAAAGCCTGTAATTTGAGGGGTTCAAGTTAAAAAAAGAATTGCATTTATCTATACTTTTTACTAAAATTTGAAAATCCTGTTTCGAAAAGCACACTTAAATCACACCTTATTCTAACTATTTATTCGTTGTTTTAATTGCCAATTCCAGCCAATCCTACCGATAGGAAATTCATATAAGTAATGGAAACTATATAATGTCATATTTTATAGTAACTCACCCCGAAGTCCGCAGGCGGCCTTTCCCCCTCTTCGTGAAGAGAGGGGGGAAGCATCGCAGATGCGACGGGGTGAGTCAAGATATAAGTCCAATGAAAATATGACATTGTTTCATTCTTATTACTTATGAGGGAATCATCCATCCCGGCATGAAACGAAATAGCTCTTTTATGCCGGTATATTCGTCCCAGGTAAAATATTGAACGCAAAAACAGCTGAAATAAAATCACAATTGAGCCCATTTTTATTGCAAAAATCACGATCAAACGCCATTCTGCGAAAAGCCACAGTTTCATTTGTGAACAAACAACACATTTACAACAACATAAACAGGGAAAGTTCACCGTTTTATTAACAATTTATTCACGTAAGAGTTACATTTACGTAAAAAACAGTCTTCAAAAGGCAGAAATCAAACATTAAATGATTGATTTCTGTCATTTTTGAAAGAAACGTTACACAATTCGTATCACCTAAAATGGCAATGAATGCATTTAATAAGTATTTTTGATTCAAATAAGTAATTTTGAATCGAAACACTTAATTTAAAATCAAACATTATGAAATTAAAACTTTTACTTTTATTTCTGGTAGTGGTAGGTTTTGGTGTCCTGGTCAAGGCACAACCAATAAAACCTCCTACGCAACTTTACCGACACTTAGTTATTACGGAGGTGTTGCAATCTTCTACTCCGGACAACTATGTTGAATTTACAAACATGGGGGATTCGACCATTAACCTCCACGAATTTGAATTTGCACACGTTGGACCATGGGATCTTCCCTGGAATGCACCAGCCAATAATCATTTTTTGTTGCCGGCAAAAATGCTTGCTCCCGGAGAATCTTGGGTAATTGCTACGGCCGAGGTTGTTTCACCTAGATTATGGTTTAAAGATCCTTTGCATAATTCTGAAAGGTTAACAAAACCTGAGATGTTCAAACTTGCCAATCAATTGTTATATGTAAAGGAAAATGGTGCAACAGCAAAAGACACTGTGACTCCATATTATAGTACGATGGATGGATGGGGCGGTAGAGAATGCTGGTTTCTCAGACATCATTTTATTAAAGGAGTTGATGAAAATGGGAAAAACATTATGGACTCTGTTGTAGTTGACCAGACTGGTGGAGTTTTTGATCAGACTGGAGGATATAACAGTGCCGGTAATTATGATGTTGCCGGTGTAAAAAGTGCCACACAAACTTGTGTTTTGATCCGTAAAGCTTCTGTAAAAACCGGAAACATTGATTTTGCGAATGGCAGAGGACTTGACGCAAACGATTCGGAATGGATCCCAGTTCCTTACTTGAGTATTTACCAGTGGCGTGCAGTGTTCTGGACAGTTGGCAATCAAGCTAAAGGCGCTGTTTTAGATGACAAAACACTTGTATCTAAATCAGGAAAAGAAGTAGTTGATATCGTTAACGGAACGATTACAGTGCCATGGGGTGTGCGTAGAAAAGACTCGATCATGTATCGGTTTGAGCGAAAACCAGGTTTAGCTTGGGCTTATGATGTATCAACAAACAGAGAAGATTCTGCATACGTTTCAACGCGTACAGGTGATATCCTGACTTTATATGTTTGCGGCGATCAAGCTACCATTAAAAAATTCAATATCACAGTTAACCCACCTACTGCATCTGACAACATTGTGATCCCAAAATGCGGGATGAATTTCAAGAATATGGCTTATGACGGAAACTCTGGCGCTTATGGCGGCTGGCAAGTTACTGATGGAGTAAAAGGAATGGATACCATTCGCAGGGTGGGTTTTGCTACTCGTGTGGATACACTCTTTAAATATCTTGAAAAACCTGCAAAAGCAAGTTGGAAAATTATAACTACGAACAATGAAGTAAGACCCGACCTTAAAACTGGAGACAAACTTCAGGTAACCTCTGAAAACGGAAAAGTAAAAGAATATTTCCTGAAACTTTCAAAATTTGTTCCTAGTGACAACGCTTATCTTTCATCCATTACATGGCCTGATATGCCTGCATTCTTTAAGGGTGATGTTGCCAAATCTTATGGATGGGCCGGCGATACGATTCCAAGCTTTAATTTTTCAAACCGAAGCTATGTAGTAAAGATTCCTGCGGATTATGATGGTATTCCAGCATTAACCTATACCAAACGGCAACTGAACTCTAAAGTTCAGGTAACCCGTGCCAAAACATTAAACGGAACCGTAGAAGATCGTACAGTAACCTTTACCGTAACTGCCGAAAACGACTCTACTAAGCTTGTTTATACCGTTCGTTTTGATAAAGAAAAAGATTATTCATTAGTTCAGCCATGGAAAGGTGAACCATTCTTTTCTCAGATTGTATTTCAGGAGTCATGGGGAAAACCTTGGTTAGAAATCGTTAACCCCGGAACTGAACCTTTGGATCTTAGTAAATATATGGTATTCTGTAGCGGCGCTTCTGGTATAGCAGGTGCATTCGCAGAAAACAATTCATCAACTACCACATATTCTAATGCTTATGCCAAATATGTACCCGGTAAAAAATGGCAGGACGAAGCCAGCTGGACTGTTCAACCACGCATCCTTGAAAACGATTTAGCTGTTAATGCAATCGTTCAACCTGGCGATGTATTTGTAATGTCTCAGGTTGCTCATACCGAAGATTCTTGGAAAATTTATGGAAAAGAAATTGACGTGAATTTTGACGCATCTTGTAACCCCTGGGGCTTTGCAATGGGATGGGGTAATGCAATCCACGGTTGGACGAATTTAAATTACTATCTCTATAAAATCACCAACGATTCAGTAACGAATGGCTTAAAACCAACAACCGACATCAATGATTTTAAACTTATTGATATGTTCGGAAAAGCTGATGGAGGTAACATTAGTGTTGGAGGAGCAGCAATGAACCAACTTACTGGCTATTGGAGAAAACCAGCTATTTACAAAGGAAATCCTGAACCAGGCGGTTCATTGGGTACTGATTGGGACAATAGCGAGTGGACCATGAAAAACGATGCTTATTATTGGGCACATGGTTATGGATGGCCAGATCCTATTTACAGAATGGTTGATGGTATTGGTTCTCACGTCATGGATGAAGTAACCATTTACAGATCAACAGTTTCTTCTAAAGTCTTAAAAGTAAGCGCAGGATATTCAAAGAACGAAACCATCAAAGGGGTAAAAACCGGTACAACTGTTACAGGTTTCTTTGACCAGCTTATAAAAGCTAACCCACTTCAGACATTGACTGTAAAATCGACAGCTGGTGTTGTTCGTGCAGCTGCTGATGCTGTAACGAATGGTGATCTTTTAAATGTTCTTTCAGCTGACAGTACCAATACATCTATCTACAAGGTTGATGTTTCTACTTTAGGCTTAAGTTCTGATGCATTGTTGACTTCAGCAAAATACACAGTTAATGTAACTGGTAGTACAGCTACAATCAGTGGAATTAAACAAAGGGAACTTCTTAAAAATGTAGTTGCCAATGTAGTTGTTCCTGCCGGAGCTACACTTACCATTACCGATGCCAACGACGCTTACATGACATTGCAGAAATTAAACTACGATTCGTTATACTCAGCCGTACTTGCCACCGATAAAGTTTACTTCGAAGTAATTGCTGAAAATGGTATCAATAAAATTGTATATCAGTTGACCCCAACGGTTAACCCAAGTGATGCTTATGCTACATCTGATGTTTACAGCGTTGATCAGATAGGTGCTGTAATACAATTTGTTCCTGATGGAACAACAGTTTCCAGTTTATTAAATAATGTTTATCCTTCTGCCGGAGCTTCCATTCTGGTTTACGATAAAGACGGAAATGTTCGTAATTCAGGCAATATTTACAGAGATGATAAACTTGTAGTAACTTCAGCTAATGGTCTAGTTACAAAGACTTATTATTTCTCGATTCTGAATTTCAAGGCTCCTCAATATTTGGCATTTGTTTTATCTGACGATTATACAATTGACCAGATTAAATTTAACATTACTGTTCCTAAAGCTGGTACTGATGTGAATTTATTCATCTCTAAGTTATACCCATCTTTTGAAGCAACTGTGAAAGTACTTAACAAGAATAATGTACCAAGTACTCTTTCGACCCTTGCTTTTGGTGATCAGCTTTTAGTAACTGCCAAAGATGGTTTAACTACAGCAACCTATGCAATTCATTTTGGTGACAAAGCTATTGATCCGATTACTGAATCAATTAAAATGTATCCAAACCCAACAACTGACCGGGTTATTATTCAAGGTCTGACACAAGGTAACAGGGTACAGGTATATAATTCAGTCGGTGTTACTCTTCGCAACGTAATTGTTGATCAATCAACTGAATACGTTTCGCTTGCTGCTCAACCTGCCGGAATTTACATTTTTGTAATTTCTTCGGGTGATAAGTTTATTAATATTCAAAAAATAGTTAAGAAATAACCAACTAAAAAATGATAAGGGCCCATTATGGGCCCTTATTTTTTTTATACATACCGGAGTATCAAACTTTACGAATCCAACTTACCCGATTGCTAATTATACGAACCTATAACAACTTATAACCAACAACTTACTAACGTTTTGCTGTTTTAAACAGTATTTCCGAACATCTCCTCACTGTCAAAAAGACTCCTTCTATTTGTATAAATAAAAAAACGACCCTACCAGAAAGAATTTTCGCTGTCGTTTTAACAATTACGAATTATTAAGATACATTCTTGCGATTTACAACTTCCCTACAAAAATTTCCGGGATAGATTGAGGCCTTCCTCAAAGCAACCACAAAATACAACAACCTAATCATCAAATTATTAATTCATTTTTTTAGTAACACACTCCTGTAACCGATGAAACTTACATTCTTAATACTGCCAATCCTCTTGCTAATTGGACACGCGAATTTCTCACAAACTCCAGTTCGCATTGATATAGACATGACCAAAGGTCAAAAAACTGTTTCTCCCTGCATCTACGGTAAAAACAATGTCTTGCCAGGTACTTATTTAAATTCTGGAACCAATTCCGATATTACCCTGGCAAATGAAGCCGGAGTTCGGTTTGTAAGGCAGGGCGGAGGCAACAACAGCACCAAATACAATTGGAGGTTAAAACTCTCAAGCCATCCCGATTGGTATAACAATGTATATGCAAACGATTGGGATGCAGCTGCCAAAAACCTGATTGATAAGATGCCCGGAGCTCAAGGAATGTGGACGTTTCAGCTTTTGGGAAAAGTAGCGGCCAATACAAAAAACAATTTTAACGATTGGGCATACAATAGCTCCCAGTGGTGGAGCGGTACAGGACAGAATTTGGCCGGAGGTGGACAAGTAAACCCGGCTGGAGGAGGCAAGGCATTGGTGGAAGGTAATACCAACCTGTACCTAATGGATTGGCCTGCTGATTCGACAGTAGGCATTTTGGATCATTGGTTTGGTGCAAAAGGGCTTGGATACAATAAAAATCAAATCAGGTACTGGAACATGGACAATGAGCCTGAAATTTGGTCGGGAACACACGATGATGTAATGAAAACCCAATGTTCTGCTGAAGCGTTTATGCAACTCTATTTCAAAGTTGCCAAGGCTGCCCGTGCCAAATATCCGGAGATTAAACTGGTAGGGCCAGTTCCTGCCAACGAATGGCAATGGTACGGCTGGAGCGGTGGCATTTCTTCAGGCGGAAAAAACTACTGCTGGCTCGAATACTTCATTAAACGTGTGGCCGAAGAAGAAAAAGCCACTGGTATCGATTTACTCGATGTGATTGATATTCACTTCTATCCAGGTGAATCAAATGCTGTCGACTGTGTCCAGCTTCACCGGGTGTATTTTGACCGTACCTACGTTTACCCGGGAGCAAATGGGGTAAGATCTGTAGCCGGCGGATGGGATACTTCCATTAACAAAGAATATATTTTCGGCCGTTGCTCCGATTGGCTGACCAAATACATGGGAGCCAACCATGGAGTCACTTTTGGAGTTACTGAAATAGATCTAAGCTCAAGCGATGCCAATGTACAAGCGGTATGGTATGCCTCCACGATGGGCGAATTTATGAAACAAGGTGTCGAAATTTTAACTCCATGGAGCTGGAAGGTCGGTATGTGGGAAACACTTCACCTATTTAGCAGATACAATCTGGGAACCTACGTTCAGGCAACATCACAAAATGAAACAATGGTCTCGGCTTATCCAACAATAAACAACACCAAAGATTCAATGACGATCGTTTTGGTTAATCGTTCGCTCACCGCAAAAACGAACGTAAATCTTAATTTAATCGGATTTACTCCCGGAAATCAGACCTTCACAATGTATTCGCTTTCAAAGTTAAGTTCTACAGAAACATTTGTTTCACATTCTAAAAATGCATTAAAAACAAGCACAATTTTAGCTGAAAACCTCGCAAACATCGAATTAGCGCCACTTTCAGTAAGCAGCATTACGCTGAAAGCTGCGCCGACATCGTCTAATCTGGATATTCAAAAGAGCAGTTTCAGTGCAACTATTTATCCAAATCCAGCCACTGACAGGGTGCAGCTTAGGTTTACACTTCCTGAAAATAGTCCGATAAATATCGAATTATTAAACGCCAATGGACAAGTTCTGAAAATCATTAAAAATGATACATTTGATGCGGGGAAACACCAAATTGAACTAAATACAAGTTCGCTTTCAGGAGGCATTTACCTGATTAAAGTAGAATCGCAAAACAATATCCAAACTCTAAAACTGATCAAATAACGATAAACCAAATCACCTAAAAACAACGAGAACCATGAAACTAAAATTTATTGCATCCGCCTTATTTCTTGGAATGATTATTTCAACGAACCTTCAGGCACAGCCCGTAAAAAAACACGGCAACCTATCCGTAAAAGGAACCCAATTAACCGATGAGCATGGAAATGCAACCGTGTTGAACGGCGTAAGCTATGGATGGCACAATTGGTGGCCACGGTTTTATAACCAAGAATCGGTAAAATGGCTGGCCAATGATTGGAAATGCTCAGTCGTAAGGGCAGCAATGGGCGTTGAGCCAAAAGGCGCCTACATCGATAATCCGGTGGAATCAAAAGAAAAGATAGAAGCTGTAATTGAAGGCGCTATCAAAAACGATATTTACGTATTGATCGACTGGCACAGCCACCACATCAAATTGGCTGAAGCCAAGGCTTTTTTTACTGAAATGGCCACTAAATATGGCAAAAATCCAAATATCATATACGAACTATACAATGAACCGGTGAATGATTCGTGGGCACAGGTAAAAGATTATTCGATCGAACTGATTAAAAC
>Ga0302288_1000575_pt1 | contig 28622 bp, 18 predicted proteins | sample III_Fen_N1_1_FD_194549 | JGI IMG/M metagenome (GOLD analysis project Ga0302288, IMG submission 194549) | Peat permafrost microbial communities from Stordalen Mire near Abisko, Sweden - III_Fen_N1_1 | ecosystem: Environmental > Terrestrial > Soil > Wetlands > Permafrost | place: Sweden: Abisko...
TATTTTCCGTAAATCTAACGGGTTTCCAAAAATTCAAATCGAAAAATCAAAGAACGCACTTGAAAGCCCCTATTCATGAGCGTTTCAGAAGATTGACAAATCGTTTAACCGGACACTAGTGTAATTGATGATGATTGTAATTCATTTTTTTCTTCAATCAGAACTGTTGTTGAAAGCTACTTAAAAGGCACACCCCCAATTGCTAGTAAGCAACTGTATGAATTATTATGTTTTGATTCGGATATTTCAAAATGTCTATTACCAAAATCGCAAATTCGATATAAAACAACTTTGTTTCGAATGAGAAGTAGTAAAGAATACTATATGTATGATAGTGGAAATATGTTTCATATCCCTTTCAACAAAAGGAACCTAGTTACAAATCAAAGATATAGCATCCCAGGATTTCCGTGCCTTTACCTTGGTACTTCATTATATGTTTGCTGGGAAGAATTAAATCGTCCTGATTTAGAAACTATAAATTGTGCTGCATTTAGAAATACCACTGTCTTGGATTTCCTTACAATAGATTTACCTACATGGTCACAAATAAAAGATGTCATTGCATTTAAAAGAATCATAATCTATCTATTATGTACTATAATTGTAAAAGATAGAAATGCCTCCTTTAAATTTGAATACTTAATACCTCAACTTATAATGCAGTGCTTGGTAACATATAATGAAACTGCAAGTAAAAAGATTGACGGTATTGCTTATATTTCATCACGTTATTACGACACAAAAAATATGGTATACGAGAATATCAAACCTCAAATGAAAAATTACGTAATTCCTGTTAGAGAATCTATTGAATCAAGTCATTATAGTGAATATCTCACAAAAAGATTCCAACAAACTCATACTATTTCTCCTTATTATCAACATTTAAAGAAAACAAGGTTTGTATCACAACCATATATAAAACAATACGATACATCAATATTTAGGAAACAGGAACTTACTCTAAGTAAACTTGATTTTGAAATAATTAATATTGATGTGGAATAGTTATAAGTGGATATATATGATTCAAAATAGCTATAATCAACAAATGTATACGTAGATATTACTATACAAAAAACAACAAAGGGAACAATAAATTGAATTATATGAAATTCATCGAAGAAAAATTTGAAAAGGCTTTTACTGACGCAATACTGCCCACTTTTTAAAGACTTGATAGATAACTTAAATGCATTAATAATACAAATCAAAACATTGGATTGGATATTTGAAATATCATTTTCCATTCATAATTAAAATGAGCATTTACGATAAAGTGATTAATACGTTGTTGGACTGAATTTATACCACATGGCAGCGCCGTTGATTTTGAGGTATATTTGGCTTGCGGATGTAATTGCGCGGGCGGGTCGGATTTCTTTTAGGGAGATTGCGGCTGGTTGGCGGGTGAGTAGTTTGTCGTGTGGGGAGGAGTTGCCTTTGCGTACGTTTCATCATCACCGGAAGGCGATTGAGGAGTTGTTTGACATTAACATTGAATGTGATAAATCTACACACGAATACTTTATTGAGGATTCTGAGGATCTTAAAAAGGGTGCGCTGCGGAATTGGTTGCTGAATACGTTTTCTGTGAATAATTTGTTGTCAGAAAGTCAGAAGCTGAGAGACCGGATTATGTTCGAGTACATTCCTTCCGGGCAGGGGTACTTGGCGCCCATTATTGAGGCGATGAAGGAGGGTGTGGTCATGGAGCTGAAGTACCAGTCGTTTTGGGCAACGGAGGCGAAGGGTTATACGTTGGAGCCGTATGCTGTGCGTATTTTTAAGCAGCGTTGGTACGTGATTGGTAGAAACTGTGCTATTAATAAGGTGCGCATTTTTGCGTTAGACCGGATATCGGAATTGACGAAGACGAACAAGAAATACAGCTATCCGGATAGCTTCAATCCGGACGTTTATTTTCACGATTGTTACGGTATAATCAACGATGACAAAACCAAGGTGGTTGAAGTCGTGGTGAAGGTGTCGGAGCGGAGTTTTCTACGTTGACATTTTATGTGAAACCGAGCTTCGATTGAATACCGTATTGAAGGATATGAACCTGGTCAATAAAGTGGCCAAGAAGTCGGGTTTAACATCAAGCAAACTGAAGGGTTCTCAGGCAGCTGCTACTCGGTTGACAGCGTATTTTGGGATTACAAAGACTCAAGTGTATCTGTTGTCGGTTGCCTTTTTTGAACAGTCTCTGGCTTACCCAGGAACAAATTGTTGCGCTGTTTGAGCGTGATATATGCAAAAAATGCATATTGCAACATTGACCGGATATTCGCTTTGTACCATGCTTCGGTAAAGACGGGGAGTTGTTTTGTGTGCGATGAGTATCAGTCGGATATTCTACGGATTGTTTCCGAGAATAATAAACAATTCACGCGATTTTATGACATAAATTTCAACCAAACGGTATCGCCTGCCGGTTGTGTCTTTGTGTTGAAGCGTTAGGGTCGGGAGCCGCTTTCGTTTAAGGGGAAGCTGAAACCGTCAAACCCATGCGCGGCATCATTCCCATCCATACTGATGCGCCGGATAAATTCCAGGAGTTGTTTAGTGATATTGCACAGGTTATCCGGTTGAGGGATGGGGAGGGGTTTGAATGTGATGCGGCAGTGGAGCCGACAGGGGTGTGGATGCGGCGACTTAGAGAGCTGCGTGAAGAAAACGAGCAGATAGTGAGGCGTTAAAAAATTTCATCTGCCGAGGAGTGGGCTGTATTCTCAGCCCGCGACGCTTTGAAATTTTAGCCGAACCTGCTCGTTTTTAGCAGATCGAATCGGAGCAAGCAGCCATACCCCTGTTGGCGGAACGGTGGTTCAAGACAGCAATGGTTCTAAATATGTTTAAAAACACAAACAAAGTGTATATAAAGAAGTACAGTTATACACGAAATGCTGTACATTTGCACTATGATGTGCAACTGAAATGTAGTTACAATGAGTATAAACGAGAAGCTTATTAAACGGTTTTTATCTCACCCAAAAGATTTTACTTTTGATGAGATGGTTCGGTTTCTCTCAATCTTTGGGTATGAAATTAGCAACAAGGGAAAAACATCAGGTTCTCGTGTATGTTTCTTCAGAGAGAATTGTAAGAACTTAATATCAATACATAGACCACACCCGACAAACATCGTTAAAACGTATGCAATCTTAGATGTTGAGAAGTTTTTGAAGGAGAACGGAGATTTATAAAATAAATGCAGATATGGATACCATTGAATACAAAGGCTATACAGGGACAGTAGAATATAGCAAGGAGGATAATTGTCTTTTTGGTAAAGTCCTTGGAATTCCAAAAAGCGCTCTTTCTTATGAGGGAGAAGGTGTGAGTGAACTTGTTGATGATTTTCACAATGCAATAGATGATTATATCGCAGAGTGTGAGGCTCGTGGAATAGAACCTGTAAAACCATTTAGCGGAAGTCTAAATGTTAGAATTTCCATTGAAATGCACGAAAAGATAGCTGTTGCATCAAAATCCGAAGGAATATCTATAAATGCTATCATCAAAAGAGCATTGGATAGAGACTACAAGAAAACAAAATTTGCTTATTAATACTCTTATCTATGGAAAAATCAGAATCAACCAGTCAGATTGGCGCTTTTTAATTTCTGAAGTAATAATCCCGGATTTCATTTTTTGTGATTGCATACAGCCCCTATACATCATCCTAACGCCTTTAACGACTGCCTCGTCAATTTGTTTACATGTTCCCGTTCAACCCGTTTGAGGTATTTCTCGGGCTGTTTGATATCGAAGTAATAAAGGGCAATCATTACATTAAGATTGAAGAGGTAATCGCCTTGAACGGCCATTTTATCCCTCCAGACCTTGCGGATATAATTCCGTTGAAAGAGTTCAAAAAGTAAGTCGATATCACGTAAATCAAGGGAAACAAACGTTCTTTCAATCAGTTCTTCATCCGGAATGCTTTCTGCGGATACATCGGCATACGACCAGAAGGCGTTGACTTTCAGCAGCCTTTCAATCAGTTTGTTTTTTAGTCCCTGTTTGTACGTGAGTATACGCTCTTCGACCTGCATTTTCAGCAGTTCTCCTTCGGGCAAATTGAAAAACGATTCCAGTTTTAGTACCACGGGCAAGGACAATTCACGCTTTCCACCCACGACATAGCTCAACAACTGACGCGGCACGCCGATAAAGCGAGCTATGTCCGATTGACGGTATCCGTTCTTACGGGCAAGTGATTCAATGTATTGTCCGACTCTGTTCATTCCACAAAGATATGAATTGTAAACAGATCTGTTCACAAATAAGGTGATTATTTTTCCAACAGATGAAACTCTTTGTAGAATTTCATTAACGTTATCGTTTCTGTACGAAAAAATTCATTTATTCCAAAAGCATAATACAATTATGATATATTTGTAAAAAAAAGGGAGGGATAATTATGAATGTATTGTTTGTGGTTATTGGATCGTGTATTGTACTTTTAATCGCATACAAGACGTATGGTACTTTCCTAAGTAAAAAAGTATTTAGACTTGATGATACCAAGAAAACACCGGCTATTGAATACAATGACGGCGTAGACTATGTGCCTGCAAAAAAAGGAATGCTGTTGGGCCAACATTTTTCAGCTATTGCAGCAGCAGGCCCTATTAACGGGCCTATCATTGCAGGGGTTATGTTTGGTTGGGTGCCTGTACTTGTTTGGGTCATCCTGGGTTCTATATTTATTGGCGGAATACACGATATGGGCTCACTGATTGCTTCTGTCAGGCACAAGGCTCGTTCAATTACTGAAGTCATAAAAATCAATGTTTCTAAAAGAGCCTGGATTTTATTTATGCTATTTATTTGGATAGCACTCGTTTATATTATTGTCGCTTTTACCGACATAACAGCCAGCTCATTTGTTGGGGCCGTTAATCTGGAAAACGGAAAATCCGTTACCGGTGGAGGCATTGCTTCTTCTTCCATTATGTATCTCATTTTGCCTGTCATGATGGGATTGCTTATCAAGTTTACCAAAATTAAGGAAGGTCTGGCGCTGATTATTTTTGTTCCCTTAGTTGGACTTTGCATTTGGGCAGGACAATTTATGCCGGTCAATCTTCCGATTGCAGATGCCATCCTGTCGCAAAAAGTGTGGTGCCTTATTATATTATTTTATTGTCTTATTGCCTCATTGGTTCCCATGTGGGCGCTGCTTCAGCCTAGAGGTGCATTGGGTGGCGTTTTTTTATATGCTTCTTTATTGTTTGCGGCCATTGGCATTGCCTTCGGCGGCTATGATATTCAATATCCTGCATTTACGAATCTTGGAGCCGGCGCTGCAGCAGGCAGTTCTTTTTGGACGCCCATGTTCCCGGTATTGTTTATTACCATCTCCTGTGGAGCCGTCTCCGGATTTCACGCGCTGGTATCTTCCGGAACGACCTCTAAACAACTTGAAAAAGAATCGGATGCCAAGCCCATTGGATATGGAACCATGCTTCTTGAGGCCATGGTCGCCATTGTGTCCATAGCTTGTGTGATGATTCTTTCAAAAGATTCTGTCATGCTTTCAAAATCGCCCAACTTCATTTACGCCTCGGGAATAGGAAAATTTATGGGATTGTTGGGCATATCGCCTGCCTTTGGAATTTCTTTCGGATTAATGGCCTTTACTACGTTTGTTTATGATACGCTGGATGTATCGACACGGCTTGGACGGTATATTATTGAAGAATTGACAGGGCTTAAGAACTGGAAAGGAAAGTTGCTGGGGACAGCGCTGACTACCGTTGTACCTGTCTTCTTTATTTTCCAGACGATGACTGATGCTCATGGTAATCCTATTCCTGCCTGGAGGATTTTCTGGGGCACCTTTGGCGCTTCAAATCAGTTGCTTGCAGGACTTGCCTTGATTGGTATTACCATTTGGCTGATCAATACCAGAAAAGGTTCTTTATTATGGCTGACTACATTCATACCTGCCGTGTTCATGTTTGTCATGGCCAACTGGGCGTTGACACTTGATATTTATAATGGTTGGGTTAAGGGTATCGGACATCCCTCTATTCCCTATATATCCGTCCTATTAATAGGGCTTTCCCTTCTAGTGATCGTTGAAACGGGGTATTCGTTGTATAAAAAGAAATACAGGCTTATCGAGTAGTCATGAAAATCAGTAGGCTGTTGCGTTGGGCTGGGTTGACGTGCTTGTTCGGGTGTGTGGTGCTTTCGTCGTGGGGGCAGAGCGCAGACAGGCTGTGGTACACAAAACCGGCCACGTTTTTTGAGGAAAGTTTGGTGCTGGGCAACGGTAGGATGGGGGCTTCGGTGTTTGGCGGCGTGCAGACGGATCAGATTTATCTGAATGATGCCACGCTGTGGAGCGGGGAGCCGGTGAAGACGGACATGAACCCTGAGGCGTACACCGTGATTCCGGCTATCCGGGAGGCGTTGAACAAGGAAGATTACCGGCTTGCCGACCAGTTGCAGCGAAAAGTTCAGGGCACATTTTCCGCCTCCTATGCTCCGTTGGGGACGTTGTTCCTCCATTTCAACCAAACGGGTGTTGCGCACAATTACCGCAGGGAGTTGAACCTGGCGGATGCCACGTCCCGCGTTTCGTATGAACTGGATGGCGTGACGTATACGCGTGAATACTGGGTGTCTCACCCGGCGCAGGTGATGGTCATCAAGCTCGGTTGCTCGAAAAAAGGGGCCTTGAATGTGGACCTGACATTCACGAGTTTGCTAAAGTATAACTTGTCGGTTGAAGGTGCTATCCTGCGCGTAAACGGATATGCTCCCGTCAAGGCGGAACCCGACTATAGGGGAAACCGACCGGACGCCGTGGTTTTCGATGAAAGCAAAGGCACGCGCTTTTCGGCCTTGTTTTCCGTTCAGCAGACCGATGGGGTGGTGTCGTACACCGATAGTTCCCTCAGTTTGAAAAACGGCACCGAGGCGCTGGTTTTTGTATCGGTGGCTACCAGCTTCAACGGGTTTGATCAAAATCCAGCCACAGCGGGTGTCGATAATAAGTTGTTGGCTGAAAAGCAGTTATCGAAGGCTGTCGCGTTACCTTACGAACGGTTGAAGAAAGAGCACGTGGCCGATTACCAGCGGTTCTTTAACCGGGTGAAGCTTGAACTGGGAACGACGGACGCTCCGGATGTACCCACCGACGAGCGGTTGAAACGGTATGCCACCGGCCAGGAGGATAAGAACCTAGAAGTACTCTATTTTCAGTATGGCCGGTATTTGTTGATCAGCAGTTCGAGAACTCCAGGCGTGCCTGCCAATCTGCAGGGTATTTGGAACCCTTACCTTCGCCCTCCCTGGAGCAGCAATTATACCACCAACGTCAACCTGGAGGAGAATTACTGGCTGGCTGAAAACGCCAATCTTTCTGAAATGCACGAGCCGTTGATGGGCTTTATAAAAAACCTGTCATCTACCGGTGCGGTGACGGCCAAAACATTTTTCGGTGTGCAACAGGGCTGGGCAGCCTGCCACAATTCCGACATCTGGGCCATGAGCAACCCGGTGGGTGATTTTGGCTCGGGCGATCCGGTGTGGGCCAACTGGTACATGGGAGGCACCTGGCTCAGTACGCATGTGTGGGAGCACTTTGTGTTTTCACAGGATAAGCAATTCCTGAAAGAAAAGGGCTACCCCTTGCTGAAGGGTGCTGCGGCATTCTGTCTCGCTTGGTTGGTGGAAGGCAAAAACGGTGAGCTCATCACGTCGCCGTCCACTTCGCCTGAAGCCAAATTCAAGACGCCCCAAGGGTATCAGGGGGGAACGTTTTACGGAGGTACAGCCGATTTGGCCATGATCCGGGAAGTATTTTCACAGACCATTGAGGCTTCAACGATTCTTCAAACGGATGAGAATTTCCGATTACAACTGGAACGCGCCCTGGCCCGTTTGCATCCCTACCAGGTGGGGAAGAAGGGGAACCTGCAGGAGTGGTATTTCGACTGGGAAGATGTAGAACCGACGCATCGTCACCAAACGCACCTGTTCGGCCTGTACCCCGGGCACCAGATTACGCCCGACAAGACGCCTGAACTGGCAGCAGCCTGTCGCAAGACGCTGGAATTGAAAGGCGATGAAACTACGGGTTGGTCCATGGGCTGGCGCATCAATCTCTGGGCTCGGTTGTGGGATGGAAACCACGCTTACAGCCTATTTCGAAAGTTGCTGAGGTACGTTGACCCCAGTGGGTTGAGCACCACGTATTCCGGAGGCGGTGGCACCTATCCCAACTTGTTTGATGCGCATCCACCGTTTCAAATTGATGGGAATTTCGGAGGTTCAGCCGCCGTGGTTGAGTTGTTGCTGCAATCGAATGAAAAAGAAATCCGCTTGTTACCGGCCTTGCCCGATGCCTGGAAAGAGGGTTCCGTGAGCGGACTGTGTGCGCGCGGCGGCTTTGAGGTGTCCATGGTCTGGAAAAATGGAGCGTTGCAACGGGCAACAGTCTATTCCAAAACCGGGGGCAGCACTACCGTGATGTGGGGTGGAAAGCAACGGCGCATCGTGTTGAAAAAGGGTGAGAAAATAACCGTGTAAATCATCCTAAATAGTGATGACTGTTGCTGCTCAAACGGCATTTTGGGGGAAGGCTGTCAGACACACGCGACAAAACTATCGTTGAATGACCAATCTTTCCGTTTTTCGTGTGTTGTTTGATTGAATGGTAACCAAGTACACGCCATTGGGCAGGGCGCTTACTGAAATAGGCTGGTTTGATGTGACGACTGTTGGAAACACTAACCTGCCGTTTAAATCGAACAATGAAACGTGTGCGGTTCCTTCTATGCCACTCACCTTGAACGTATTGGCTGTAGGATTTGGGAAAATCACAATGGAATGGACAGCCTCCGATTTTATTCCTGTTTGTGAAGGAGACATCGCAGCAAAACTGTACCAACTTTCATTGCCATTCACCATGTTGTCATTTACGATCGTGGATGCCAATTCATTGGTCTCATTGTAGGTGCTGTCGTATGCGGTAACAGCAATACTATCTTCAATGGCAACTCCCGTAAGGGTGTATGTTGTATCCTTGCTTACATCGAGTGTGTGTGTGAATGCGTATCCATTAAAACCTCCATAATACACATGATACCCTTTAGTATCAGACTCAGGGTTGCGGCTCCATGTCAATTTTACCTGACCATTTCCCAGATTCACTTTCGTAACCGCTGCGGGAGGAGAAACTGGTGCAGCCGTATCGGGTTCTGCTAAAAAAGGACTGTAATTTACGATGCCCATCGTATTATCATCAAACCAGTCGTATATTTTTTGTTGAATGGAAGCATCATCCGTTGTACCCCACCAGTTATAGGTAACATTCATATTCGTTCCACCCTGTTGATCTGAATTGTAGACTTCATAAAATGCAGAATTGCTGAAAATGTTATTATTGTTTACCCATGGGCTTGGATTGGTATTTAAATAGATGGTCTTGTTTAATTTATTATTAGAATCCGTATTTCTATTATAGGTGATCGTGTTTTGATAAAGATTCTTGATGTTATAAATCGCTGAATAGTTTTTAGCCGTATTTCTTACGATTTGATTTTTAATTAAAATAGTAGCCCACTCAAAATCCGAATGAATACCAGCTCCTTCATCAGCAGAATTGTCAGCTAAAATATTTTTTGAAATGGTAGAATTGCCGGTATTTAATATTCCTCCACCTCCAAATTGATTATTCCTCGCTTTATTGTTTACTATTATATTAGAAAAAATAACTGCATCTGTACCACTGTGAATTCCTGCCCCTCCAGCACTACCATCATAGGCCGTATTATTCATTATGATATTATTATTTATGTTGACATTTATTCCACTAGTTGTATATATTCCGCCACCAGTATTTGCTGAATTATTCGAAATTAAATTATTTGAAATAATCATGACGGCAGAACCCAAAATTTGTTTAATGTAAATGCCACCTCCGGCAGATTCATTTGCATAGGTGTTAATCGCCTTATTATCTGCTATTAGATTGTTTGATAGTAAAGAGGTTCCAGCGGATAGATTCGTTAAATAAATGCCTGCCCCAGTTCCTGCAACATTATTTTTGATACTACAGTTTGTAATTTTACATCCTTGAGTCAAATTATCCATATATATTCCTGATGCTGCATTATTACATATGCTACAATGGTTTATAAATGGAAATGATTCATCCATCCGTAGAGCACCATTATTGTTTACACTTGCACCTCCAGCATAGTTAATCGCGCAATATTCAAGAATACTTCCACTGAGATAGTTTCCGTTTATATCATTTTCAAACACGGCATCGGTACATGTTTTGCTGAAATAAATATACCCCCAAGCTCCGGCGGTTTGAGTGGTGTTTGAGGTGAATCGAATGCTGTCGGCACTGAGGCCTCGTGCCAATAGAACACCATCAATCTGCATGGATTTTAATGTGTCAAATTTGACAGTAACTCCGGGTTCAATCGTTAGGGTAACACCTGAATTTACCAGAATATTGTTTGTGACAACGTAGGGACTTTTTCCCTTTGTCCATGTTGTATTTGTTGAGATTAATCCGCTAACATTTGTGGCAACTAGTTGCGCACTTATTACCATTGAAACACCGAGCAGTAAGGCTATTTTCCCTACGTTGATACGTGTAAATCTGGTCATTATTTTTTTGTCAGTGTTTAACGTGCTGACACTGCACTTTCTAAGTGTCTGCGTAATCTATGCCTAAGCAAATGAACAATTTAAATCTTAATAGCCAAAATAGTTAAGCCGGTTTCCATCTAACTATTTCTGCACAACCAGGTATTTGGATATACTCCAGAATTTTGCAGGATCGGTAATTGTGATTGTGATGATCTTGTCTGCACCTGTTACAAGTTGATAACTGGATTGAGGGTGTGGGGAGAGAAGTTTCACACGCTTGCTGTTTGTGGCAATTGACGACGTATTTCTCAAGTCAACTTTGGTAAATAATGTCTTGTCGAATTCACTGACCATCAATTTTTTCGAACTAAAGAGTCCAGCATCTGTAATGATCTTTGCTGTTTTAAGTTGTTTGGACGTAGCAATACAATACCAGACCGTATTTTTTTCAATCACCTGTTCCGCAATGGTGTTCCCTTGCTGAGAAATGGCTGTTTTTTGCTGCTCTATTGCACTTTTCTGGTTCGTCACGGTGGTGGTGAGTTCACCGATTGTACTATTTTTCTGGGCAAGTTCTGCCTGGATGGATTTGATTTGAGCGACTTGCTCATCCATTTTGCTTTGCAAACGATTGATGGTTTCAGTCAACAAGCTGTTTGCCTTCTCTCCTTTAGATACAAGATTCCGAAGCGATGCAATTTTTGCCTTGTTTTGCTCCAGGTTCTCTTTGATGGCCTTCATTTGAGAAACAATCCTATCTCGTTGATTCATGGCTTTACCTTCTGTACCTTTAAGGTCTAGCATCATCTGTTTTTCACCCTTATTGATATCGGCGAATCCCGTTTCAATTTCGTTCAAAAGGCTGAGAGTCTGGTTGTAACTGGAATCTAAGGCCTGCTTTTCAATCGCGATGGAATCCCGTTGAGCCACGACCGTTTTGTATTTTTGGGATTTCTCAACACACGATACCGTCAACAAGGTGAGTGCCACAAAAATTGCACAAAATTTGATCGATTTCATTCTTCTTGAGTTTAATGGTTGTTGGTATGAATGGAGTTGCAATATACTAACTTTCAACAGGTATTAACAACGACAGGATGACATTGTTCAATCTTTTTTGCTGTATGTTAAACTACGTTAAAATCGTAGCATTTTTAGTCGGTTTTGCATTTTCATTACGAAATGTTCGTAGATTTGGAGCGTAATGTTTACTTCACTTATTCTACTTGAAATGGAAAAGCTCACACATTCTGAAGAAGAGGCCATGTTGATCGTATGGCAATTGGGTAGTTGCAACATTAAAGACGTGCTGGATAATTTCCAGACTCCCAAACCTCCCTATACCACACTGGCTTCGGTAATCAAAAAACTGGAAAGCAAGAAGTACCTGAAAGCAGAGCCAAGCGGAAATGCTTATCGCTACACGCCGCTCGTTTCTCAGGAAGAATACAAAAACAGCTTCCTGTCGGATGTGGTTGAAAACTACTTCGGCAGTTCGTTTCAAAACATGGTGACGTTTTTTGCCAAAAAGGAAAAGATTTCCACCGACGAACTCAGGGAAGTGATTCGGCTTATTGAAAAGGGGCAGTCCTGATTGCTCGCTGTTAAACCTGATTACTCAACGTAAACAGTTAAAACCATGAACACACTGGTACTTTACTTCATCCTGGCCAACTTGGGGCTGGTGGCTTTCTACCTGTTTTTCCGCTTGTTGCTGCAGAAGGATACCTTCTTTGCAGGGAAACGTATCGCCTTGCTAGTGGGTATCATCCTGGCGTTGACCTATCCGCTATTGGACCTGTCAAGCTGGATTCAACGGAGTGATTCGTTGGTGACATACGCCGATGTGTTGCGTACGCGGTTGCCGGAGATTCCTGCAACTACGGCTGCGTTGGCAAATGAGGCAATATCGGCAAAGGAGGTGGTACCGGCTGTTGAGGCTATGCCAACGAATGAAGCAACCGCAACGAATGAAACAGCCGCGACAACTGCCATGGATGTTCAAACTGAACCCGAAACTGGCGTGCGGGCTTCTTTCATTTCGTACTTCACGGTGTTTGACTACATCCTACTAATCTATTTTCTCACCACAGCCTTCCTGTTCTTTCGTATAGCACGGCAATTAATCCGCATCCAGAATTGCCGCAAACACGCCGAACGCAGGAACCTGCACGGCCAATGGGTGTACGTGCTGAAGGGCTGCCGTTCACCGTTCTCCTTCTTCAAAGCAGTATTCATGGACCCGGAAGCTTACTCAGAGAAAGACCAATTGGATATCATCGAGCACGAAAAAGTCCACATCAGGCAAGTACATTCGTTCGACGTGTTGTTCAGTGAAGGGGTGTGCGCACTTTTCTGGATCAACCCGTTCGCCTGGCTGCTGAAACGTAGCCTGCGGGAAAACCTGGAATTCCTGGCCGACAACAACGTGATTAAAAAGGGGATAGACCCCAAAACCTATCAATACAAATTGCTGCAGCTTTCCTGCCACCGTTCGGACGCGAATCTGGCCAATCATTTCAATGTATCACAACTCAAAAAACGAATTGTCATGATGAACAAAAAACGGACATCCTGGAAGGGGATGGGCAAATATGCGCTGTACCTACCTCTCTTCGCCGGCTTGCTGCTTACGGCCCGTGGGGACAACAACACGAAACCGAAGCGAAAGCGCTGGTGGAGAGAGCCACAGCTGATAGCAAGCTGATTGAAGCCCTGACAACAACCATCGACAATACCATGGCGTTGGCTCAAAACGTCGTAAAAGAAAAACCGGCCGATCCGGCTCAAAACGAATCCAATCAAACAGGGCACGAAACCAGCGAAACTCCTTATTTTGGCCCGGGTGCTACATTTACAGCACTTGGAAAAACGTATAGAGTCATTGATGATAATAGCATTGAATTGGCCTATTCGCGATTAGGCCTTATTATGCCATTTGCTACCAATGTCGTATCATTAACAACCGGTGGCGCTGCTGATATAGATTTTGAATATGCCGGAAAAGGGTATAAAATAAACCCAATAGGTCCTGAATATCTATACTTTGAAATAGCCGGGAAAAAGTATGCGATCACATCTATCGGTCCAAATGCGTTTGCTGATAATTTTTATATAAGCACAATTCAACTACCATCAACCGTAACTGTTGTTGAAAGTCAGTCATTTAAGAATTGTTCAAATTTAATCACAATCAACCTGCCGTCCTCTTTGAAACGAATCGGTTCAGAGGCATTCAGCGGTTGTAAGAGTCTGATGGAAATCACCATCCCAGCATCCGTCACATCCATCGGTGAAAAAGCGTTTAACGATTGTCCCGAATTGAAACAACTTACGGTTGATCCAAACAATGCGCGTTATACCTCAGTGGATGGGGTGTTGTTCGATAAAAAGAAAACCACACTTATTTCATATCTCAACAATACAACGTCTCGGTATACCATTCCAACCTTTGTTAAGAGCATAGGATTCAGGGCATTTATGGATTGTACGGGTTTGACGTCCGTCACCATCCCCTCATCGGTTACTAGCATCATGCCAGGTGCCTTCATAGGATGTACCGGGCTTATGTCCGTCACCATCCCCTCTTCTGTTAAAACGATTGAATCTGAAACCTTCAAAGGTTGTACAGCGCTCACGTCCATCACCATCCCCTCTTCTGTTCAAAGAATAGATGAAGAAGCTTTCAAGGGCTGTGCGGGACTCACGTCCATCACTATACCCGCCTCTGTAAAGAGAATTGAAAGTTCTGCTTTTTCAGGTTGTACAGCATTGACTTCGGTCACCATTCCTGCAACAACCGTATTTATCAGTGATAATGCTTTTACCAATTGTACTGCACTGAAAGAGGTGATTGTGGATCCCCAAAATCAAGATTATGCTTCGTTTGAAGGGAAGCTCATGCAAAAACAAAAAAATTGGTCACCATCCATTCAAACGTTCACGGTGAATGGATTTGTTTATCGAATTACGTCGGAAAACAGTGTTGGATTGGAAAGCGGTGGTGTCTATTCCGGGGAAATTGTCATTCCACCAACGGTTGAAAATGCAGGTAAATCCTATAATGTGACATCAATCAGTGGTGATGCGTTCTTCAAATGCCACAACCTGGTATCGGTTCGCGTTCCGGTCACAGTTTCAGCAATTGAGTTTAATTTCGGAAACGCCCCTGAGTCGATTCACATTACCATAGACGAAAAGAATCCCTATTTCACTGTCATTGACGATGTGGTATTCAACAAAAACAAAACCACACTGCTTGCTTGCAAAGGGAATAAGACACAGTATGTAATCCCTTCATCGGTCACAAAAATAGGATCATTTGCTTTTTATGATTGTATAAGTCTGAAATCGTTGGTTATCCCATCGTCAGTGACGACCATAGAGGGACAGGCCTTTATGAGATGTTTAGGATTAACTACGTTGGAAATACCAAATTCTGTTACTTCGATTGGAGAGTATGCATTTGCTCATAATCCGAGGTTGACGTCCGTTACCCTTCCGACTTCTATTAAAATCGTTGAAAATGGTTTATTCCTTGAATGTACGGGTTTGAAATCCTTTACCATTCCATCGTCTGTTACAACGATTGAAGCGGGTACATTTTCCAGTTGTTCGAGTTTGAAGTCCATCAATATACCGTCATCTGTTACATCGTTTGGACAGTTTGCATTTTCTGATTGTACGAGTTTGACGTCCATCACCCTTCCACCTTCATTAAGTACGATAGTGCGTCAATTATTCCAAGAATGTACGGGCTTAACGTCCATCTCTATTCCACCTTCGGTTACGTCAATTGAAACCTTGGCTTTTCTCGAATGCCATAGTTTGACTTCGGTGACCATACCGGAAAACGTATCAACAATTGCTGAGAACGCATTTTCCAATTGCATAGCATTGAAACAAATCGATGTGAACAGTAAAAACCCCTATTATACTTCATTGGAAGGCGTGTTGTTCAATAAAGACAAAAGCACACTGATTTTGTATCCCTCAAAAAAAGTAGTTCAATATGTGGTACCCAATTCAGTCAAGACCATAGAAAGTAACGCTTTCAGTAATTGTATGGAATTGACCTCCATTACACTACCCAATTCCGTAACGACAATAGGGAACGCTGCGTTTGGGGCTTGCAGCAACTTGAAAGAAATACTCCTTCCATCATCTGTTCAATCAATAGGAAATAACGCCTTTTCCGGCTGCGTTAAACTTACAAAGGTCTCAATCCCCGCCTCTCTGACCAAAATTGGTGGATCAGCTTTTCGGCAATGTCCAATCGAGGAATACCGTGTTGATGGGAAAAATCCATCGTTTGCAACCGTTGATGGCGTTTTTTTGAACAAAGACAAGACGACGCTCATTGCCTGTCCGGTGAGCAAATCGGGTCAATACACCATTCCTTCAACCGTCACTAAAATTGACGGTAATGCATTTAATGGATGTTCAACTCTTGCGTCCATCACACTGCCTTCCTCGGTAACATCCATTGGAATACAAGCTTTTAACAACTGTACAAGCTTGAAAGAAGTCCATTGCCAAATAAAGAATCCTTTTAACATTGCTCTGGTATTCTCAAATATGGACAGAAGTGCTGCTACTCTCTACGTCCCGAAAGGTTCGAAAGAACTGTATGCAAGCGCTCGGGAATGGAATGCGTTTGGTACTATTCTGGAAGAATAATAGTCCAACCATGAACACACTGATACTATACTTCATCCTGGCCAACCTGGGGCTGGCGGCTTTCTACCTGTTTTTCCGCTTGTTGCTGCAGAAGGATACCTTCTTTGCTGGGAAACGCATTGCCTTGCTGGTAGGAATTGTTATGGCATTGACGTACCCACTGTTGGATCTGTCAAGTTGGATCCAGCGGAGTGATTCGTTGGTGGCGTATACCGATGTGTTGCGCGAGCGGTTGCCGGAGATACCGGTAAATACCGCTGTACTGGCGAATGAAGTGGTATCGACAACTGCTTTGGAACCGACAGTTGGAATTGAACCGGCTGTTGGTGCAACAACGATCAGTGAGGTCGCACCAACCCCCGTTCAACAACCAACAACAAATGTCAACAAAACGCTGTCTTTAACCATATTTGACTACATCCTCCTAATTTATTTCCTTACCACAGCCTTCCTGCTCTTCCGTATCACACGGCAATTACTCCGCATTCGGAACTGCCGAAAACACGCCGAACGCAGGATGCTGCACGGCCAATGGGTGTATGTGCTGAAAGGCTGCAAATCACCGTTTTCCTTCTTCAATGCGGTGTTCATGGATCCGGATGCTTACTCGGAGAAAGACCAACAGGATATCATCGAGCATGAAAAGGTCCACATCAGGCAAGTACATTCGTTCGACGTGTTGTTCAGTGAAGGGGTGTGCGCACTGTTCTGGATCAACCCGTTCGCCTGGCTGCTGAAGCGGAGCCTGAGGGAAAACCTGGAATTCCTGGCCGATAACAACCTGATTAAAAATGGGATAGACCCCAAAACCTATCAATACAAATTGCTGCAGCTTTCCTGCCACCGTTCGGACGCGAATCTGGCCAATCATTTCAATGTATCACAACTCAAAAAACGAATTGTCATGATGAACAAAAAACGGACTTCCTGGAAGGGGCTGGGCAAATACGCACTCTATCTTCCGCTCTTCGCCGCCTTGTTGCTGACGGCCTATGCCTGGGGACAACAATTTGAGAACGAGGCGAAAGCGTTGGTGGATAAGGCTATGGCTGACAGCAAACTGCTTGCGGCATTAACCATGGATGAAACCACGCTACTGGCTCAGAATACACCGGTTAAAGTTGCTGAAACCACGCCGTCATTTTCAGTCGATGGTTTAGCTTTTAAGGTTAAGAATAAAAAGGCTGTTGAAGTAGTTTACCGTAAATCAAATGCCGAGAAGTTTGTCATTCCTGCTTCTGTCAAACATGGTGGTGTTTCCTATTCTGTCACTTCGATTGGTGATAGTGCTTTTATGGATTGTCCATCCTTAAAGTCCATAACCATCCCGTCAACTGTTACAACAATAGGAAATCGAGCCTTTTTCTATTGTGAGGCCTTGTCGTCAATAAGCATTCCATCGTCTGTAACATCAATTGGAACGAGAGCTTTTAGTGGTTGTTCATCCTTGACGTCCATAACCATCCCTTCGTCAGTCACATCAATCGGAGATTACGCTTTTAGAGGTTGTAGGGCCTTGAAAACGTTTACAATTGATGAGAACAATCCCAATTACTCAATAGTGGATGGTGTGCTATTTAACAAGGATAGGACTACGCTTATTGCTTGTCCCAACAGTGAATCATCTTCGTATGAGATACCCTCATCTGTAACAACAATTGGAAAGAGTGCTTTTCGTGGTTTAGCTTTGAAGTCCATAACCATCCCATCATCCGTCACAACAATTGGTGAATATGCTTTTAGTGGTTGTTCATCCTTGACGTCCATAACCATTCCTTCGTCAGTCAAATCAATTGAAAAATATGCTTTTGGTGAATGTGTTTCTTCAACGACATTAACCATTCCATCGAGTGTCACATCAATTGGAGAAATGGCTTTTTATAAGTGTCAATCGTTAAAATCAGTTTCCATTCCATCGTCAATCACATCCATTCGAGAGTGGACATTTGGAGAATGTGATGCATTGACGTCAATAAGCATCCCATCGTCTGTCACATCAATTGGAGACTATGCTTTTGGGAGTTGTACTTCTTTACTTTCAGTAAGCATCCCATCTTCTGTTACATCAATTGGAAGAAATGCGTTTAATCGTTGTTTTTCCTTGACATCAATTACGATTCCATCGTCAGTCACATCAATAGGGGATGGCGCATTTAGTGATTGTACAGTCTTGAAAACGTGTATTGTTGACGAGGGTAATCCTAACTACTCTAGTGTGGATGATGTTCTATTTAACAAAGATAGGACGAAACTTATTTCTTGTCTCAATCAAGAATTAACGGAGTATGTAATTCCCTCCTCTGTTACATCAATTGGAAATAATGCTTTTTATGCTTGTTCTGCCTTGACGTCAATAACCATCCCATCGTCTGTTACATCAATTGGAAATGGTGCTTTTTCTAGTTGTTCTGCCTTGACGTCAATAACCATCCCATCATCAGTTACATCAATTGAGAATAGTACTTTTTTTGAGTGTTCTTCTTTAACGTCATTAACCATACCATCGCTTGTCACATCAATTGGAGGTTATGCTTTTTTTGAGTGTTCTTCTTTAACTTCGATTACTATTCCACCAACAGTTACATCAATTGGAGCAGGTGCTTTTGCGGGTTGTTCAGGCTTGACATCAATAACGATTCCCTCGTCAGTCACATCAATTGGAGAAGAAACGTTTAATTCTTGTTCGGCCTTGACGTCAATAAGCATCCCATCGACAGCCACAACAATTGGGAAGAATACATTCAGAAATTGTTCTTCATTAACGTCCATAACGATTCCCTCGTCAGTCACATCCATTGGAGAAATGGCTTTTAATGATTGTTCAGGCTTAACGTCAATAAGCATCCCCTCATCAGTCACTTCAATTGGAGATTATGCTTTTACTGGTTGTTCAGGCTTGACGTCACTGAGCATTCCCTCATCAGTCACATCCATTGGACAATGCGCTTTTATGGAATGTTCAGGCTTGACGTCCATAACCATCCCCTCATCTGTTTTATCAATAGCTAATGGCGCTTTTAGTGCTTGTACGGCATTGAAAAAGATTACTGTTGACAGTGAAAATCCTAATTACACATCTGTTGATAATGTACTATTTAATAAAGATAGGACAACGCTTGTTGCTTATCTAAATAGAAAAGCATCTCATTATGATATCCCCTCATCTGTTTCATCAATAGCTAATGGTGCTTTTCATGGTTGTTCGGTGGTAAAGACAATTGCTATTCCACAATCGGTTACAAGCATTGGAGATGATGCTTTTCGAAATTGTTCGTTAACCTCAATAACCATCCCTTCCTCAGTAACAGACATTGGACAATTTGCTTTTCATAATCCTTATTCCGCGTTGACGGAAATTCACTGTCAACGAAACGTGCCTCTGCCAATTCGTATTTATACCTTTATCAATGCGGAAAAGAAAAAGGTCAAACTCTACGTACCCAAAGGTTCGAAAGAATTGTATGCAAAGGCGAAGGAGTGGGGCGAGTTTGCTACGATTCTTGAGGAATAAAATAAAGCATAATGTTGTAATTATCATTATTTAATGGTAGGTTTGTTTCTAACCAAAGTGTCACATAAAAAAACGAATTGTCATGATGAACAAGAAACGGACATCTTTGGCTGGACTGGGCAAATATGCGCTTTACCTTCCGTTCTTTGCCGCCTTGCTACTGACGGCTGATGCATTGGGTCAACAATACGAAACCATGCAAGCGATATTTTCAGTAGATGATGTGCTGTTTAATAAAGATAGGACTACACTTGTTGCTTATCCCAATAAGAAAGCATCTCAGTATGTAATTCCCTCCTCTGTTACATCAATTAGAAATAGTGCTTTTTATGGCTGTTCAGGGTTAACCTCAATAACCATCCCATCATCCGTAACATCAATTGAAACAGGTGCTTTTCAATATTGTTCTTCTTTAACGTCAATAACCATTCCATCCTCAGTAACATCCTTTGGTCAATCGGTTTTTTATCATCGTAATTCAGGGTTGTCAGAGATTCACTGTCAACAAAAAGTACCTGTTTCAAATGTGGATCTTTCATTTAGTGGAGTGGATAAAACGTGCAAATTGTATGTTCCAAAGGGTTCCTTGGATCTGTATGCCAAAGCGAAGGAGTGGCGTGAGTTTGCTACGATTCTGGAAGAATAAAATCATCAAATTGCGATTGCCTGCTTGTACAGGAATCTGTTAAACTACGTTAATATCGTAGCGTTTTAGCCTCACTTTGCATCTTGATTACGAAATGTTCGTAGATTTGAGTCATAAAGTTTTATTCACTTATTCTACTTGAAATGGAAAAGCTCACACATTCTGAAGAAGAGGCTATGTTGATCGTATGGCAATTGGGTAGTTGCAACATCAAAGACGTGTTGGACAATTTCCAGGCTCCAAAACCTCCCTATACCACACTGGCTTCGGTGATCAAGAAACTCGAAAGCAAGAAGTACCTGAAGGCTGAGCCCAGTGGAAACGCTTACCGTTATACGCCGCTCGTTTCTCAGGAAGAATACAAGAACTGCTTTCTATCGGATGTGGTTGAAAACTATTTCGGCAGTTCGTTTCAAAATATGGTGACGTTTTTTGCCAAAAAGGAGAAAATTTCCACCGACGAACTTAGGGAAGTGATCCGGCTTATCGAAAAGGGACAATTCTAAACAGCTATACCATGAACACACTGGTACTGTACTTCATTTTGGCCAACCTGGGGCTGGCAGCTTTCTACCTGTTTTTCCGTTTGTTGCTGCAGAAGGATACCTTCTTTGCAGGGAAACGCATAGCCTTGCTGGTGGGTATCATTCTGGCATTGACCTACCCGCTGCTGGACTTGTCAAGCTGGATTCAACGGAGCGATTCGTTGGTGGAATATGCGGACGTGTTGCGGTCTAGGTTGCCGGATATTCTGGGCAATGCGGTGAAACCGGCTAACGGGGTTGTTCCAGGCATTTCAGATGAGGCAACTCAAACAGGTGTAACAAGTCCGGTAGATGGTAAAAACCTGTCAGATTTGGCACAATTCACCAATGAACCGGCCAAATCAACGACCTTGGGGGCACAAATAGGTTCAGAACTCGATAACGGACTCGGTCTAGAAACCGGCAACCTGACATCCGTTAACGCGGTAGCCACTGTGAAAAACCAATCAACCAAAAAGGCCTCCATCTTTTCATACCTCACAGTATTTGACTACCTATTGCTTATCTATTTTCTCACAATGGCGTTTCTTATGGTTAGAATCGTTCGGCAGCTATATCGCATTCTTACGTACAGGAAGAAAGCCGAACGCGTACGCGTATACAACCAGTGGGTGTATATCCTGAAAGGATGCCTGTCGCCATTCTCATTTTTCGGTTCCATTTTCATGGATCCGGATGTTTACTCGGACAAGAATCTGCTGGAAATCATTGAGCATGAAAGGGCCCACATTAAACAAGGCCACTCGTACGACGTGGTGTTCAGTGAACTCGTGTGTGCATTATTTTGGATTAACCCGTTCGCCTGGCTGTTGAAACGAAGCTTGCGTGAAAACCTCGAGTTTTTGGCCGACCGTGATGTCATTAAAAAGGGGGTTGACCCCAAAACGTATCAATACAAATTGCTGCAGCTCTCCTGCCACCGTTCGGACGCGAATCTGGCAAATCATTTTAATGTTTCACTACTTAAAAAACGAATTGTCATGATGAACAAGAAACGAACATCCTGGGAAGGACTGGGCAAGTACGCACTATCTCTTCCGCTATTTGCCGCTCTACTGTTGACCGCTTATGCCTGGGGACAACAACATGAAACCGAGGCAAAAGAGATGGTTGCTAATGTTACGGCCGACAGCAAAGTCATTGCGGCCTTAACAGTCGATGAAAAAACGCTGCTGGCCCAAAATACACCGAACATAACGGTGCAAGAGCAGCCGACAGTAACCACACAGCGCTCTGCAACGCAAACGGCATTTTCAGTGGAGGGTGTTTTGTATAAAAATTTGAATGAAAAAACTGCAGAAGTAGTATACGGCAAATCAAAGACCGGGAAGCTGGTTATTCCTTCAACGGTAAAAATTGGAGGTGTTACCTATACGGTCACATCCATTGGTCAACGAGCCTTTTTCAATGATGCAGCGTTACGGTCAATCACCCTTCCTTCAACGTTGACCGTCATCAATGAACAAGCTTTCACGGGTTGTTCCAGTTTAACGTCACTGAATCTTTCATCATCCCTAAGAAGAATAGCCAATGAGGCTTTTAGGGGTTGCGAGAAATTGAGTTCAGTTATCCTTCCCTTGTCTCTCAACTCATTAGGAAATAAAGTGTTTTATGATTGTACCGGTTTGAAACAATTAACTGTGGATGAGAATAATAAGAATTTTTGTGCAATTGACGGGGTTATATTCAGCAAAAATAAGGAGACATTGATGTATTATCCATACAATAAAGCTAAACACTACACCATTCCCTCCTCTGTCAGATTAATTGGATTTAATGCCTTTACAGGCTGTGCCGGTTTAACGTCTTTAACCATACCCTCTTCTGTCACAATCATTAGGCAGAGTGCTTTCTTCGGCTGTTCAGGTTTGACGTCAATTACCCTTCCTTCATCGCTTGAAACTATTGAGAGTAGTGCGTTTTGGTATTGTTCAGCTTTGACGTCAATCACCATTCCATCTTCTGTCACAAAAATTGAAAGTAGAGCGTTTGCTGAATGTATTGGCTTGACTTCGGTATCCATTCCTGCAACGACGGTATTAATAGGTGATGATGTTTTTTATGGTTGTTTCAATTTGAAACAATTTCATATGGATCCCAAAAATCCGAATTATGCATCGTTCGAGGGGGCAATGGTGATGGTGGATAATCTTTATAAAAGATCCATACCTAAAATTTCCGTAACCTCGTCTTCTTCCTCCAATAAAGTGTTGCCTTCTACCTCCAATGTGGTCTCGCCTTCATCTTTTACTGTAGATGGAATCAATTATTTAGCTAATTCTGCCAATACAGTCGAAGTGACATCCGGTGGAAAGTATATGGGGGATGTTGTCATTCCGGCAACAGTAGACTACAAGGGTGTAACCTATCAGGTTACAAAAATAGGCGGGGTGGCTTTTCAAAATTGTTCGGGATTGACCTCGTTGAGCCTTCCAGCCAGTATCAAAGCAATGATAAGTTTTAGTTTTTCAGGATGTCCGTTGTTGACTCGGATCAATGTGGACAACATGAATCCCAATTTCACTTCGGTGGATGGTGTGGTGTTTAATAAAAACAAAACAACGCTGGTTTTATATAGAGGGAATGCTCCGTATGTTATTCCTTCATCCGTTACCAACATAGGATTAGGAGCCTTTAATGGCTGTACCGGTTTGACATCGATGGTTATTCCCTCCACCGTCACAACCATCGAAGATGAAGCGTTCTCGGGCTGTTTAGGTTTGACTTCCTTGGTTATTCCCTCTTCAGTCACTTCAATCGGTAGGTATGCTTTCTCCAGGTGTACCGGTTTGACCTCCTTGATTATTCCCGCTTCAGTCACTTCAATCGGCAATTATGCTTTTGCGGATTGTACCAGCCTGACTTCGGTCACACTGTCGGAAAAAGTCTCAACAATAGGAGAGGCGGTTTTCAGTGGATGCACTGCCTTGAAACAAATCGATGTAGATTCAAAAAATCCCTATTTTTCTTCCATGGATGGCGTACTGTTCAACAAAGATAAAACAGCGCTCATAGTCTTTCCAATCAATAAATCCGCACAATACGTTGTTCCTTCGACTGTCAAATCAATTGGAGCCTATGCGTTTCAATCTTGTAGGGAACTGACTGCTGTAACGTTTCCATCTTCAGTCGTTTCAATAGGTGCCTATGCCTTTGAACGATGCGCAAGCTTGAATGAATTGGACTTGCCCACTTCGCTTATAACAATAGGGGATAATGCTTTTGCTGGATGTACAAGCTTGCAAACAGTGAACCTACCAGCTTCGCTCACAACAATCGGGCCGGGAGCTTTTGGGAGTTGCAGAGCATTAAAGTCGCTAACCCTGCCAGCTTCTGTATTGATGATTGACAATAACGCATTCAGGGAGTGCGTCGAATTAAAGACGATAACGATACCGGCTTCTCTTATTAAGCTAGGAACGAATGTTTTTTTTAATTGCAGCAAGTTGGAAGCCTACACGGTTGATAAGAATAATGCGTTTTATTCGTCAATGGATGGCGTTCTTTTCAATAAAGAAAAAACACTGCTGATCGACTGTCCCAAAGGAAAATCGTCTCAGTTTGTCATTCCTTCAAGTGTAATACTAATAGGAGAGAATGCTTTCGGAAGATGTCAGAATTTAACGTCACTGACCATTCCTTCATCGATTACAAAAATTGGAGACAATGCCTTTTCTGGATGTATGAGATTGGAATCTGTAAGTATGCCTTCAACCATAACTTCGATTGGATATTTTGCATTTGCCAGTTGTATAAGTCTTTCATCGATAACCATTCCGTCGTCTGTCTCTTTCGTTGGTGAAAATGTTTTTCAATTTTGCAAGGGATTGAAAGAAATACATTGTCAAGCCAGGAATCCTTTGGTGATATCGGATATTTTCGGTCTGTTGGTTGACAAAAAGACCTGCAAACTTTATGTCCCGAAAGGCTCGTCGGATCTGTATGCCAAGGCAAAGGTGTGGGGTGAGTTTCCTACGATTGTTGAAGAATAAAAAGGGTTCCATCTCCCCAAAAAGGATGCCATCCCTTTTAAAAGGATGGCATCCTTTTTTATAGAGCATAATGTTGGAATGATCATGATGAACAAAAAGAGAACCGTCTACTTTTTGCCGCCTTGCTGATGACGGCATTCGTTTTCATAATATTACCTAATGCGCCGGTCGAGTTCCTGGCGGAGGGCGTCTAGGAAGGCCTCCGTGGTTTGGTAGTGCGTTTCGTTTAAGTTATCGCCGTGGATGAGGATGGCTAGGTCTTTGGTCATGTGGCCGGCTTCTACGGTGTCGATGCAGACTTGTTCCAGGGTGTTGCAGAAGTCAATTAGGGCTTGGTTGTTGTCCAGTTTGCCCCGGTGTGCCAAGCCTCGTGTCCAGGCGAAGATGGAGGCGATGGGGTTGGTGGAGGTGGGTTTGCCCTGCTGGTGCTGGCGGTAATGGCGGGTCACCGTGCCGTGGGCGGCTTCGGCTTCCACCGTTTTGCCGTCGGGGGTGACTAAAACCGATGACATCAAGCCCAGCGAGCCGAAGCCTTGGGCGATGGAGTCTGATTGCACATCACCGTCGTAGTTCTTGCAGGCCCAGACGAAGCCGCCTTCCCATTTCATGGCGGAGGCCACCATGTCGTCGATGAGGCGGTGCTCGTAGGTGATGCCGGCTTTGGTGTAGGCTTCCTTGTAGTTGCTTTCATAGACTTCCTGGAAGATGTCCTTGAAGCGTCCGTCGTAGGCTTTGAGGATGGTGTTCTTGGTGGATAGGTACAAAGGCCAGCCCTTGTCGAGCGCCACCTGGAAGCAACTGTGGGCAAAGCCGTAGATGGATGCGTCGGTGTTGTACATGCACAGGGCTACGCCGTCGCCCTTGAAATCATACACGTCCCAGCTTGTGGTTTCGCCTTGTTCGTTGGTAAAGGACATCTGCAGTTTGCCCTTGCCCTTGATGACGGTGTCGGTGGCCTTGTATTGGTCACCGAAGGCGTGACGGCCGATAATGATGGGTTTGGTCCAACCCTGCACGTAGCGGGGAATGTTGCGCATCACGATGGGTTCGCGGAACACGGTACCGTCGATGATGTTACGCAACGTGCCGTTTGGTGATTTCCACATGGATTTGAGGCCGAATTCCTTGACCCTGGCTTCGTCGGGGGTGATGGTGGCGCATTTGATGCCCACGTTGTAGCGTTTGATGGCTTCGGCTGCCTCGATGGTGACTTTGTCGTCTGTTTGGTCCCTGTGTTCCATGCCCAGGTCGTAGTACTTGATGTCCAGGTCGAGGTAGGGCAGGATGAGTTGCTCGCGGATGTATTGCCAGATGACGCGGGTCATTTCATCGCCGTCTAGTTCGACGACGGGGTTGGTTACTTTTATCTTGTTCATAGTCAAATTGTTGATTGAAAAATGGATGGGAAAATGGATGGGATGGTTGGTGGGTTAGCGTTCTGAAAGCGGTGTGAAAGGTCGGTGTTCGCCCACGTTCTTGTAGGCGGGACGGATGATGCGCTTGCCGGGGAAGTTGAGTTCCTCGATGCGGTGGGCTGTCCAACCCACGATGCGCGACATGGCAAACAAGGGGGTAAACACTTCTTCGGGCAAGCCGATGGCTTCGTACACGAAACCGGAGTAGAAGTCTACATTGGCGCAGACCTGTTTGTTGATGGATGAGCCCTTGTGGGCCATGAAGGCGTTGATGGCCCGTTCTTCAACCAATTCCATGAAGTTGAACACATCATCCATACCCTTTTCTTTGGCCAGATCACGGGCTAGTTCTTTAAGCAGGACAGCCCTAGGGTCGGAGATGGTATACACAGCGTGGCCTATGCCGTAGATGAGGCCTGTTTTGTTGTATACCTCTTTGTTGAGCATGCGCTTCAGGTAACGGTCGATTTCTTCGACGTTGGTCCAATCGTGGATGACCGTTTTCAGGTGTTCGAACATGTTCTTGACCTGAATGTTGGCACCTCCGTGCAAGGGGCCTTTCAGTGAGCCGATGCCGGCTGCAATGGCCGAATAGGTATCGGTTTCCGTGGAGCTGACCACCCGCACAGTGAAGGTGGAGTTATTACCGCCTCCGTGCTCGGCGTGCAGGATGAGCATGAGGTCGAGCACTTTCACGTCTAGTTCGGTGTAGCGATTGGGACCCTTCATCATGTAGAGGAAGTTTTCGGCTATGGATAGGCCTTCGTTTGGGTGACGGATGTGCAGGGATCGTCCTTGCTGGCTGTGTCGCAGGATATTGAAGGCGTAGGCTATGACGGTGGGGAACTTGGCTATCAGATTGATGGACTGACGCATCAGGTTATCCCGGGTGATGGTGTCTGGGTCCGGGTCGAAGGTGTACATTACCAGCACGCTTCTGGCCAGGATGTTCATGATGTTGTTGCCTTCCAGGTAGAGGATGTTCATTTTTTCCGTCTGCGCCAGGGGCATGGCGTTGTTGATCACATTGCTGAATGTCTTCAGTTCTTCTTCATCGGGCAGGTTGCCGGACAACAGGAGGAAGGCTGTTTCTTCGAAGCCGAGGCGGTTTTCGCCCTGGATGCCGTGCACCAGGTCTTCTACGTCGATGCCTCGGTAGATTAGCCTACCGGGGATGGCTTTCAATTTGCCTTCGGCGTCTTTTTCGTAACCCACTACGTCGCCTATCTTGCTGAGGCCCACCAATACGCCGGTGTGGTCTTCGTTGCGTAGCCCGCGTTTGACGTTGAATTTTGTAAACAGTTCCTTGTTGATGCGACTGGTTGTCTTGATGGTCTCGGAGAGCTTGTAAATCATGTATTCGTCTTGCATAGGGTTGGTTGTTAAATGGACTTCATGGCGTTCAGGGCACTGCCGGCCTTGAACCATTCAATCTGGGCCTGGTTGTAGGTGTGGTTGAGGCGGCAACGGTGTTCGCTTCCGTCTGAGTGGTGGATGATTAACGTCACGGGTTCTCCCGGACTAAAGCTGGTCAATCCTAGGATGCTGAAGCTATCGTCTTCGCGGATGAGGTCGTAATCAGCCTTATCGGCGAAGGTCAAGGCCAGCATGCCCTGTTTTTTGAGGTTGGTCTCGTGGATACGGGCGAACGATTTGACGATGATGGCCCTGACGTTCAGGTGCCTAGGCTCCATGGCCGCGTGTTCCCTCGATGAGCCTTCGCCGTAGTTTTCTTCGGCCACCACAACGGAGCCTGTGCCGGCTGCTTTGAGGGCTCTGGCGTAAGCGGAAACGGCTTCGTAGCTGTTGGTTGCCGGGTTAAGCACCGCGTTGCTGCGATTGTTGAAGGCGTTCACGGCTCCCATGAGCAGGTTGTCGGAGATGTTGTCCAGGTGTCCCCTGAACTGCAGCCAGGGTCCGGCCATGGAAATGTGGTCGGTGGTGCATTTGCCCTTGGCTTTAATGAGGAGGGCCAGGTTGGTCAGGTCGCGGCCTTCCCAGGGGGCAAAGGCGTTTAGTGCTTGGAGGCGTTGCGAGTCGGGGGCTATCGTTATGGCCAGCTCGGGTTGGGGGTTTGGCGGTAAGAAGCCTTGCTCGGGAGCTTGGTAGCCTTGGGGCGGAAATTCCAGACCCTTGGGCGGTCCCAGTTTTACGTAGGCACCATCCTTATTCATAAGGGTGTCTGTTAAGGGGTTGAAC